>Ga0255343_1001689_pt1 | contig 28405 bp, 13 predicted proteins | sample wastewater_treat_4_FD_192413 | JGI IMG/M metagenome (GOLD analysis project Ga0255343, IMG submission 192413) | Wastewater microbial communities from Lulu Island WWTP, Vancouver, Canada - plant16 | ecosystem: Engineered > WWTP > Wastewater > Unclassified | place: Canada: Vancouver, British... | reverse complement strand
CTTCCAACTCTGCGGCTCCGAACCGGAAACGGTCGCCGTCGTGCAAGTCCTCATGCGGATAGCCCGCTTCGACACCGGGATGCACATAAATCTTCGCGCCGGTCCGCGTCGCCAGTTCATTGCTGCCGGTGATGTGGTCGGCGTGCAGGTGCGTGTCGAAGATATGTGTGATCCGGACGCCGTGTTGCTGTGCCGCCTGCAGATAACGCTCGACATGTCGCTCGGGATCGACCACACAGGCCGTTCCGGAAGCCGGACAGCCGAGCAGATAGGAGAAACACCCCAGACCGTCCACTTTGAATTGCTGAAACAACATGCCCTGGCCTCCTAGACTAATCTAGGTTCTTGTAGCAGAACCACCAGTCGAACGACTCATACTCTTTGCGGCGCTTCTCAATGACGGCTATGTCCACTGGCGGCGGGACAATGACCTTGTCTTTGATCAGCTCATTGTTTGGCCAGCCTGCCGGCATGGCGCACTTGTTGGCGTCGGAGACCTGCAGCGCCTTGACCGCACGGACGACCTCGTCGATATTGCGGCCGGCCTCCTGCGGATAGTACATGATCAGACGGATGATGCCCTCGGGATCGACCACAAAGACCGCGCGCACCGTGTTGGTGCCCTTGCCGGGATGCAGCATCCCCAGTTTCAGCGCAATGGCGTCATTGGCGGCGATAACGGGAAACTCGATGTCGACCTTCAATTCGCTCTTGATCCATTCGATCCACTTGATGTGTGAGAAAACCTGATCGATCGACATCCCGACCAACTTGCAACCCAGGGCTTTGAATTGGTCATAGCGTTTTTGGAACGCGACAAACTCGGTTGTGCAGACCGGGGTGAAATCCGCCGGATGGCTGAACAGCACAAACCAGTTCCCTTTCAAGTCCCCCGGAATGTTCATCGGGCCCTGCGTGGTCTTGACCGACAACTCCGGGAACTTATCGCCCAACAATGGCATGCTGTTTCTTGTTTCTTCCATGTTATGTTCCCCTTCTACTTACTTGAATGACAATAACGTACCTGACGAATCACACTACACGGTGTGAACCCGGTCTAAAGGAACTCCCTTTACGTACGCAATTGTTCTGAAAAAAGACTCCGATGTCAACCCCCAACGATCGGTTTCAATCGCGCGGTTTCAATCGGTTGTAGTCATCGTTATTCATTCCCCTTTGGCGGCGGTTTCGGGCGGCCTTGTGCTTGCGCTTTCCTGTGTGCCTCGCGCATGGCTTTGCGCTCTTCATCGTTGAGCTTACCGTCGCCGTCCTTGTCGAACTGCTTCATCCTCTCTTGAAACTGCGGACCGGCGTTCGGGCGGCGCTTCTGCATCTCCTCCATCATGGCCTTGCGCTCTTCGTCATTGAGCTTGCCGTCGCCGTCTTTGTCGAACTGCTTTTCGCGCGCCTTGCGGAACTCCTCCATGCGCGCCCTGTTCGCTTCCATCATGGCTTTGCGCTCTTCTTCATTGAGCTTGCCGTCGCCGTCTTTGTCGAACTGCTTTTCGCGCGCCTTGCGGAACTCCTCCATGCGCGCCCTGTTCGCTTCCGTCATGGCTTTGCGCTCTTCTTCATTGAGCTTGCCGTCGCCGTCTTTGTCGAACTGCTTGATTGTGTCGGCACGCCTCTCGGCACGTCGTTCAGCGCGTCTCTCGCCGCGCGCGGGAAAACCGCCCGGTCCGCCCGGTTTGGGGGCGGGGGCATTCGTCTGGGCGGAAACACCCGCCGTCAGCAGGGCCAGCAGTGAGGTCACATACAGTCGTTTCATTCGTTCTCTCCTTTTTGTTTACGCCGAAAGGGCGTTGTGCGGGTAGAAACGGTCGCGGGAAAAAATTATTGCCGATATTTCCAGCTTTCTGATCGTTTTGGGGGGCTTGACACCCTGTCGCTGTCTGGGTACACTGCGACAAATGGGTAATGCGCACGGGAACTGACCCCATGAAAAGGAGACTTTGCAAATGGCTTTGATGTTGTCGGATCTCAAGGGCAAGACGGTGGGTGCTTGCGTGTCGGGCGGCTTGGATAGCCGCACTATCGCCAAGGTGATGGTGGAGGCGGGCGTGAAGGTGGTGGCGTTTGCCGCAGATTTGGCGCAGCCGGATGAAAAGAACATCGCGGATATCAAGACGCGCATGGCGCCATGCGGGGTCGATACGGTCATCGTGGATCTCAAAGCGCCGATGGCCGAGGCCTGCTTTCAGGTGATCGAAGCGCAGGCGATGTACGATGGCGGCTACTGGAATTCGACCGGTATCGCGCGTGCCGTCACCGTGCGCGGTCTGATCCCGGAGATGAAGAAGCGCGGTTGCACGGTGTTGGTGCACGGCGCGACCGGACGCGGCAACGACCAAATGCGTTTCGAGCGTTACACCAATGTGCTGGCGCCCGCGATGCAGGTCTACTCGCCGTGGCGTGATGCCGGCCTGCTGACGAAGTTCCCCGGCCGCACGCAGATGGTGGAGTATCTGGCGCGGTTCGGCATCAAGGCGTTCGTCGGCACCAAGAAGAAGTACTCGACCGACGCCAACCTGGCCGGCCTTTCGCACGAGGCCGAAGATCTGGAGAGCCTGGAGACGTCGATGCTGATCGTCGAGCCGACGATGGGCGTCTGGCCGCAGCAGGCACCGGATAAGGTCGAGAAAGTGACGGTACGTTTCAACAGGGGCCGGGCCGTGCAGATCAATGGCAAGGATGTGTCGCCGCTAGAGGCAATGCAACTCGCCAATAAGCTGGCCGGACGTAACGGCATCGGTATGAAGCACGCGCTTGAAAACCGTATCATCGGCACCAAGAGTCGCGGCGTGTACGAGGCCCCCGGTATGGAACTGCTGGCCGCCTGTCTGCGCTATGTCTATCAGGCGACGCTCGACCGCCGTGCGGGCCTGCTTTTCGGGCAGCTCTCGAAGCTGGTCGCCGACCAGATTTACGACGGCCGTTACTTCGATCCGGTGACCCAGGCGGCGCGCGCCGCGATCAGGACGTTCGCCAAGCATGCGTCCGGAACGGTGTCGGTCGGGCTCTACAAAGGCAACATCTTTTTCAATGCGCTTACCGACTGCAAGGCCTCTATCTACAACGAGGCGGACTCGTCGATGGAGGCGAGCGACGGGCTCAACCCGGTCAGTTCGCAGGGATTCGCCGAGATTCAGAGCGTCGAGGCGCGCATGCTGGCGCGGGCCGGCCAGATTGTGGCCAAGTAGTGTTGTGACCCAAGCAAGGGAGGGACGGATATGGCGAATCTTAAAACTTCGTATCTCGGGCTCGAACTGAAGAATCCGCTGGTGGTCAGCTCCAGCCCGTTGACGGACAGCGTGGCGTCGGTCACACAGTTGGAGGAGGCCGGTGCCGCTGCGATCGTCATGCGCTCGATCTTTGAAGAGCAGATCGAGGCGGATGTGGCGGAGATGACGGCGTCGCTGGCAGGCGACACCAGCATGGCTGCCATCGAGTATCTGCGTGCCGACCTTCTGGGGCAGCTCGGGCCGGAGAAGTATGTTGAAAAGCTCCGGGCGATGCGCATGGCCGTGAAGATTCCGATCATTGCCAGCATCAACTGTGTGAAGGCGGCGAACTGGATATCCTACGCGAAGAAGTTGGAGTGCGCCGGAGCCGATGCGATTGAGTTGAACCTCTATCACATGCCGGTAGATCCGAAAGAGGATGCGGCATCGGTGGAGTCGCGTCGGCTGCAGGTGGTCAAGACGATCCGTAATGAGGTCAAAGTGCCGATCACGGTCAAGCTGAGCAAACACTACACGTCGCTGCTCTCTTTCGCGCGCATGCTGGATGCGGCGGGAGTGTGCGGCCTGGTGCTGTTCAACCGCTTCTTGCAGACTCAGATCGACACGGAGACGGAGTCGATCTACTACGCCCATGACTATTCGTCGCCGCATGTGCTGCACTCGCAGTTGCGCTGGACGGCGGTGATCCGCGACTGGGTGCGTTGCAGCCTTGCAATCAGCGGCGGCATCCACTCAGGCGAGGATTTGGCCAGAGCGCTATTGGTCGGCGCGGATGTCGGTTATGTCTGCTCGGTGCTGTATGTGCGGGAGGACCTTGGGGTCATCCGGGAGATTCTGGACGGCCTCTCTGCTTGGATGGCGAACAAAGGCTACGCCTCCTTGTCGGAGTTCCGTGGCAAGCTGCGCGAGAGCAACCTGCGTAACGGCGACGGCTTCGAGCGCATGCTGTATGTGAAGACTGCTGCCAAGGTGTCGTAAGGTGGCCCGATTGTGTTTGACGCGCATACCCACTTGCAGAGTCCGTTGCTTTCGGGCGTGCTGGCCCAAGTAGTCGACGGGGCCGCGCGCGCCGGCGTGACGGGCGTCTGTTGTTGCGCGACGATGCCGGACGACTGGACGGCGGTGACCGAGCTGGCGCGGGCGCGTCTGCCATTTGTGCTGGTGCCGGCTTTCGGCGTCCATCCCTGGTATGTGCAGGGGTTGCCCGACGGCTGGGAGGAGCAACTGGTTAGTTTGCTGGATGCGCATCCGGTTGCGGCGGTGGGCGAGATCGGTCTGGACGGTCTGCGCGATGAGGTGCCTGCCGAACTCCAAGGGGAGGTGTTCCTGCGTCAACTCGATATCGCAGAGGCTTTGCACCGTCCGGTGATCCTACACGGTGCACGTGCTTGGGGCCGCTTGACAGAACAGATCAAGCCTTACGCGCGGCGCTTGCCTGGGGTCGTCGTTCACGGTTTCAGCGGCTCAGCCGAAATCTTGAAACAGCTTCTGAACCTGGGAGTTTATGTGTCGTTCGCGGGGTCGGTCTGCAATCCCAAGGCCGTCAAAGTGCGGGCGGCGGCACGCGATATACCGGACAGCCAGATGCTGATCGAGACCGATACGCCGGATATCTTTCCGCAAGGCGGTGTGCCCGCCGCGAAGGGCGCGGACGGCAAGCCGCTGAACCAGCCGGCGAACCTGCGCTATGTGCTGGAGGAGGTGGCTCGCCTGCGCGATACCACCCCCGAGGTAGTTTCGGATATCACCGGGGCCAACGCGCGTCGGGCGTTGCTTTAGCGCGGTTACAGATGGGCCGGAGAGGCGTAGGGCGCATCATAGAGGATGATTTTATTAAATGGAGGGTGTTACGATGATGAGACGAATGATATGCGCGGCTGTTGTCTGGATGGCTGTGTGTTTGGGGATTTGGGCCGGGGCGTTGTCGGCGAAGATGGAGTTGGCGGGCGCGTGGCAGGTCAAGGTGACCTGTGGCGGGCAGACGGCGGTGCTCACCGTGGAGCCGCTGGATATGGTCACGGTGACCGATGAGACGTACGAGCGGCTGGCGCTGTTCCAAGGGCCGGAGTGGCGGCGCGGTACGCCGCTGCTGGGGCCCAAGGCCGAGGCGTGCAGCGTGGCGGGTGCGCTTGATCCGGCGACGCTGGTCGTGCGTGCCGGGCCGGGGGCAACGGCGCAACTCTTTGAGCGTGGCAAGGATTATCAGCTTGAACCGCGCTGGGCCGGATTCGGTCGGCTGGAGGGCGGGGCAATCGCGGCCGACCGTCCGGTGTACGCGAGTTATCGCTACGCCATGATGCGCTTGGACAGTGTGGTGCAGAAGGCGGACGGGAGTCTGGCGGTACGCAAAGGTGTGCCGCATGTGGCGACGCCGCGTCAGCCGGAGATCGGCGACGACGAAACGCGCGTGGGAAACGTCTGGTTGGCCGGACGTGTGGAACGCTTGACGGATGACCATCTGTTTCCGATTCTGGAGCACGCATACCCCGAGCCCAAACCCGCGCAGCCGGGCGCGTCAGCCGCAGAACGGTATCTGCCCAAGACCTTGGCCAAACTGCGCGCCGGGCAGCCGGTCCGGATTCTGGCGTGGGGCGACAGCGTGACCGAGTGCGTGTACTTGCCGTTCCAGCAGAAGTGGCAGGAGCAGTTCGCCACCCGCCTGCGCGCGCGTTTTCCGGATGCCAGCATCGTGATGTTGTCGGAAGGGTGGGGGGGACGTACCACAACCGCTTTCCGTAAAGAGCCGCCAGGCAGTCCGCGCAACTATGCCGAGAAGGTGCTGGCGCTCAAACCCGATCTGATCGTGTCGGAGTTCATCAATGATGCCTACATGAATGAGGCGGCGGTGTTGGAAAACTACGGGGCAATCCTCAAGGATTTCCAGCGGATCGGCGCGGAGTGGATCATCTTGACGCCGCATTACGCGCGGCCCGACTGGATGGGCCTGACGCGGGAGCGGGAGATCGATAACGATCCGCGTCCTTATGTTCGCGGGCTCAGGCTGTTCGCGGAGAACAATTCTGTGGCGCTGGCCGACGCCTCGTTGCGTTGGGGCCGTCTTTGGCGGCAGGGGTTGCCGTATTCCACACTGCTGGTGAATGCCATCAACCACCCTGACGAGCGCGGCATGGCGCTCTTTGCCGATGCGCTGATGGCGCTCTTTCCATGAATTTCCTGCGCAGGCAGGCGAGAATCGTGAGCGCGTTTTCGGACGGGCTGTGGTAGTAGACCCGCCGACCGTCGCGGCGCGCTTGGATGATGCCCGCGAGCCGCATCTTGTTGAGGTGCTGGGAGACGGCTGCCTGCTGGCCGCAGACACCCGCGACAATCGCGCTTACCGTGCTTTCGCCGTGAAGGTCGATGTATTCGAGGATCCGCAGGCGTTGCGGGTGTCCGATGATCTTGATCGTTTGTGAGACCTGATCCAGATACTCGTCGGGTAGTGGCTTCGGTTTCATCACGGCCGCCTAGATGAAGAGTGTGCTTTGGCTGCCGGCGTGAACGGCGCGGGATGGAAGTAGGTCCAGATCGTATAACCGCCCGACAAGTTGCTGACGCGGTAGCCGTTCTGGCGCAGAATACGCTCGGCGAGATAACCGCGCATACCGACCCGGCAAACGGTCACGATCTCACGGGCGGTGTCGAGTTCTTTGATACGATCACGGAGTTGACCGAGCGGGATATTCGTGGAGCCGGGAATGGCGCCCAGCGCGACCTCCTCGGGCTCGCGAACGTCCAGAATCAGGGCGTCGGCGGGGATTTCATCGCCATGCGTCAGGTGGGTGTCGCCTTTGAGCACGTTGTCGGCGATCATGCCGGCAAAATTGACGGGGTCTTTGGCTGAGTTGAATGGCGGCGCATAGGCGAGTTCCAGGTCGGCGAGTTCTGGCGCGGTGGCGCCGCGGCACATCGCGACGGCGATCGTGTCAAGGCGCTTGGCCACACCTTCGTGGCCGACCACTTGCGCGCCAAGGATCTTGCCGTCGGGGGCGAACAGGAGTTTGATGTGAAGTTGTGACCCGCCGGGGTAATAGGTGGCACAGGAGGCGGGGTGGTTGTAGATTTTATGGTAGGGGATGCCCATCTGCTTCAAGCGGCGTTCGGTGAACCCCACACTGCCAGCGGCTAGTGAGCCCACCTTGAGGACAGCGGTCCCGATGCTACCGCGGTAACGCGATGTACGGCCGACCAGATTATCGGCGACGATGCGCGCCTGCTTGTTGGCAGGGCCGGCCAGCGGAATCGCCGTCTTGCCGCCGAGGATTGGGTCATTGACTTCGATTACATCGCCTGCCGCATAGATGCTGGGATCAGAGGTCTGCAACGTGTCGTCGACGATAATGTGGCCGCGGGGGCCGACATCGAGTCCGGCGGCCCGCGCCAATTCGGAGTTGGGTTTCACGCCGACGCTCATGACCACAAGATCCGCCGGCAGTTTCTCGCCATCGTCCAGAACCGCGTGGAAGGCGTCCGCAGACTTCTCGAACGCCGTAACCTTGCGCGCCAACCGCAGGGCGATGCCTGCCGAGGAGAGTTCTTGTGCCAGCGTGGTGGACATCTCTTTGTCGATTGTCGGCAACACTTGGTCGGAGAGTTCAACGAGAGTCACGTCGAGTCCCCGCTCGTTGAGATTTTCGGCGATCTCCAGTCCGATGAAGCCCGCCCCGACGACCACGGCTGTCCGTGCGCCGCCATCGATGGCGGCAATGATGGAGTCCATGTCCGGAATCGTCCAGAGCCGCATGACGCGCGGATCGTCAGAGCCGGGGATGTCCATCATGACCGGGGACGAGCCTGTGGCCAGAACCAGCTTGTCATAACTCTCTTGGTAGGTTCCCGTTTCGCTTCGGACCGTCACCTTTTTTGCGGCGCGGTCGACGGCGATCACCTCGCTTTTCGTGCGGACGTCCACGTTGAACCACGTCTTGAAGCGGTTCTCGGTCATCACTATCAGTGCTTCGCGCTGGGGGATGACGCCGCCTACATGGTAGGGCAAGCCGCAGTTCGCGTACGAGATGAATGCGCCGCGCTCGAACATCATGATCTCGGCCGACTCATCCAACCTACGCAATCTTGCGGCCACACCCGCTCCCGCTGCCACGCCACCTACAATGACTGTCTTCATGTTATGGACCTCTTTTTAAAAAATGACTTCCCGTGCGTTGAAAAAGGCGGGAGTATATATCATAAAATCATGATATGTCAATACGTCGCGAAGCGCATAAATAACAACACCAAAAAGTTCTTGTCTTCTTCTCCCTTTTCACGTTACCATGCAACCACAACCGTACTTTAGCTCATGTTACTGCCGTTTTCTCGAAGGAAAGGCTGACCGTGAACAGCAGCGCCACGAACAACAACGACACTGCATCCAGTTTTGCGTGCCAGTCCCGCGCTTTGCGTCTCCGCGTCTCCGCGCTCGTGCGCCTCCTCCTTTTTTTCCGGAGGACAGGTCTCATGGGTTGTGTCTTTATCGTGAACGGCATGTCCTATGTCGCGACCGTCGCGAACGCGGATGCGGCGGCGACAACCCACTATTTCTCCATCGACTCGTTTACGCTGGCAGATAACACAGCCACCTTTACGCTTGCCGATTTTAGCACAGTGAATGAGAGAGGAAAGACATGAGACATGAGACAAGAGACATGAGACACACACTCCTCGCCGCGCTGATGACGCTCTGCGCGGTCACCGCCGCGACCGCCGCCCCCCTCGGCGTGACGGTCAACGGCGTCATGCTCGACTCCGCCGGCTCGTCTGACACCGGCTGGGCGTACGAGCCGGCCACATCGAACCTCATCCTTTCCGGCGTAGGCCCCTTCACGATTTCGGGCACCAATGAGTCAGGCAAGGTGCAAATCGGCGTTCAGGAGGGCGTGACGAGCACGGTCACGCTTTCGAACCTGACGCTCCGGGCGACGTACGACTACGATTGCGCCTTCGCACTGGAAACAAACGCCTGCGTCTCGCTCGTTCTCGCGGGAACAAACGTACTCGCCTCCGGCTCCAACCGCGCAGGCCTTGAAGTCGCGGCGGGGCGGACGCTCTCCATCACCAATGCGCCCGGCGACGACGCGGCCATGCTCTTCGCGACGGGCGGCTATGGTGGCGCGGGCATCGGCGGCGCTTATCAAATGGCGGGCGGTACGATGACGATCAACGGCGGACAGATCGCCGCGTATGGCAACTACCAAGGAGCAGGCATCGGTGGCGGCTATGCCGGTGGCGGCGGCACCGTGACCATCAACGGCGGTACGGTGAAGGCGACCGGCGGCAGCCACGCGGCAGGTATCGGCAGCGGCTACAACGGCGTCGCCGGCGGCGGCTGGGTGACGATCAACGGCGGCGAGGTGACGGCCGCGGGCGGCGATGAAGGTGGCGCGGGCGTCGGCGGCGCAAGAAGTTCGATTGGTGGCGTAGACGGCGGCACGTCCGGCGGCACGGTGAACATCACCGGCGGAAAGGTCACGGCGACGGGCGATGGCGGCGGCGCTGGCATCGGCGGCGGCGGCGACTACAACGGCGTGGGCGGTGACGGCGGCACGGTCACGATCTCCGGCGGCGCTGTCGTCGCCAAGGGCGGTTCCCGCGCTGCGGGCATCGGCGGCGGTGGTGGGCGTAACGTCAGCGGCGCAGGTGGCGCGGGTGCCACGGTGGCGATCTCCGGCGGAACCGTCTTCGCGCAGGGCGATGGCGGCGCGGCGGACATTGGTCCTGGCAAAAGCGGCACAAGCCCCCAACCCAACACCTTTACCGGCGGTACGATCAGTCTGGCCACCTCGACCATCTTATCCAAGCCCACGAATAGCAACGCGGAGCAGGTCTTCTGTGCGGTGGTCCCGGGCTTCAACACCAACGAGGCCGTTACGATCGTTGGGCTCGGTGGTTACGGCGTACACGACCTTTTCGCCGACGAGAACGGTTGTCTCTATCTCTGGCTTCCGAACGGCACCTACGCCTTCACAGCGAATGGTCGCGACTGCACGGTAAAGATCGAGAACGGCGTCGGACCGGTCGGCGTGACGGTCAATGGCGAAGACGTCGCCTCCGGTCCGGCGGATCCCGGCGCCGGATGGTCGTACGACGCGACGACGTTCAAGCTCACGCTCTCGGGCGCGGGGCCTTACACGCTCTCGGGCTTCAACGGAGCCGGCGCTGTGTGCGTCTATGCCGATTACGACTCGGCTCCCGCTGTCACGCTCTCGAACCTGACGCTCCGGGCGACGGGCGAGAACCAATGCGCCTTCACGCTGGGGGGAAACTCCCATGTCTCGCTCACACTCGCGGGGAGGAACGAGCTTGTTTCCGGCATCTATCGTCCGGGCATCTGGGTTCCATTGACCCGTACACTCTCCATCACCAACGCGCCGGGCGACGAGGCGGCTTCGCTCTCGGCAACGGGCGGTCGTAGAGGCGCAGGCATCGGCAGTTGCGCCAACGAAGCGTGCGGTGCGGTCAACATCAACGGCGGCGTGATCACGGCAACGGGCGGCTTTGACGGGGCTGGCATTGGCGGCGGCTACAGGGGCAAAGGCGGCTTGGTGACGATCCGCGGCGGCACGGTGACGGCCACGGGCAGCCCTGACAGCGCCGGCATCGGTGGCGGCGACGAAGCCGTGGGCGGCACGCTGACAGTTTACGAGGGCACAGTCGTCGCAAACGGCGGCACCAGCGCTGCCGGCATCGGTGGTGGCAGAGCCAGATCCGGCGGCACAGTCAAGATTTTCGGCGGCACGGTGACGGCCACGGGCGGGGCATCCGGTGGCGCCGGCATCGGCGGAGGAGCCGGCTACTCAAGCACCGTCGGCGGCGCGGGCGGCACCGTGGAGATTTCCGGCGGCACGGTGACAGCCACGGGCGGCACGAGTAGCAACGCCGGCGGCGCAGGCATCGGCGGGGGGGGCGGCTACTCGGGATCCTCCGGCGGCGAGGGTGGCACCGTGGAGATTTCCGGCGGCACCGTCACAGCCACGGGCGGCTATTGCGCTGCGGGCATCGGCAGTGCCTACAAAGGTGTCGGCGGCACCGTCACGATTTCCGATGGCACGGTTACGGCAACGGGTGCTTATCAGGCCGCGGGGATCGGCGGCGGCTACAGAGGCACCGGCGGTATGACAACTATTGAAGGCGGTGTGGTGGCGGCCACGGGCGGCGACAGCGGCGCGGGCATCGGCGGCGGCGACAGCGGCAATGGCGGCACGGTCACGATTTCCGGCGGCGCGGTCACGGCCACGGGCGGCGCGGGCATCGGCGGCGGCTACGGCTTCGACAAAGGCGGCGCGGGCGGCATAGTGAACATCTCCGGCGGACATGTCACGGCGACCGGCAACAGCGGTGCGGGGATCGGCGGCGGAAATTGCTACTATGCCAACAATGCTGGCGCTGGCGCGGCAGTGACGGTCTCGGGTGGTACGGTCTTCGCGCGGGGCAACGGTGGTGCGGACATGGGGCCGGGCGGCAATGCCGCAGCCGGCTCGAACACCTTCACCGGCGGCTCGCTCAGACTCACCCCCGTACCCGCGCCCTCGAACAACACGGAACAGGTCTTCTGCGCAACGTTGACAGGTTTCGCCGCCGGCGGGACGGTCGAATTCACGTCTCGCGGTACCCTGCCGGACGACTATGGAACAGAAGACATTGTTGCCGACGAGCACGGCATCATCTACCTGTGGCTCCCGAACGGCACGTACACCTTTACGGCAAATGGTCGCGACTGCACGCTGACAATTCAGGATGGCGTCGGGCCGACCGGTGTCACGGTCAACGACGAGGAGGCCGCCTACGGCCCGGCGGATCCCCTCAGCGCCGGCTGGCGCTTCGACACGACGAACCGCACGGTCTTGCTCTCAGGTCAGGGCCCCTTCACACTCTCGGGCTACAACGTGATTGGCACGGTCTGCATCGCCGTCACGAACGGCGTGACAAGCACAGTCACGTTCTCGAACCTGACGCTCCGGGCGACGGGCAGCGGCCAGTGCGCCTTCGCGCTGGAGACGAATGCCGTCGTCTCGCTCTACTTCGCGGGAGAGAGTGATTTGACGTCGGCGAAATATCGCGCGGGTGTCGAAGTGCCGACGGGCGCGTCGCTCGCCATCACCAACGCGCCCGGCGACGATGTAGGCGCACTGACGGTGACGGGCGGCTATGGCGGTGCCGGCATCGGCGGCGGCTATGATGCCAACGGCGGTGTGGTGACCGTTAACGGCGGAACGCTCACGGTCGCGGGCGGTTTCGCCGGTGCGGGCATCGGTGGCGGTTATAACTACAGCAACATCCCCAACGCGGATACCGACTCGGGCGGCACGGTGACCGTCAATGGCGGCGCGATCACGGTGACGAGCGGCAACTATGCGGCCGGCATCGGCGGCGGCGCCTTTGGCGGTGGCGGTACGGTGACCGTCAACGGCGGTGTCGTGACGGCGACGAGCGGCTATGGCGGCGCGGGCATCGGCGGTGGCTATAATGCCAACGGCGGCGCGGTGACCGTCAACGACGGCGCGCTCACGGCCACGGGCGGCCACGGCGGCGCGGGCATCGGCGGCGGTTATAATTACAGCAACATTCCCAATGCCGAAACCAACTCGGGTGGTACGGTGACCATCAACGGCGGCACGGTGTCGGCAATCGGCGGCCGATATGCCGCCGGCATCGGCAGCGGCGACTATGGCGGTGGCGGCACAGTGAACATCTCCGGTGGCACGGTCACGGCCACGGGTGGCTTCGACGGCGCGGGCATCGGCGGCGGCTATGATGGCCAAGGCTGCACGGTGACAATCACCGGTGGCGGGGTTTCCGCAACCGGCGGCGACTATGCGGCCGGCATCGGCGGCGGCTACACTTACAATAGCACCGCCGCTACCGCCGCTGCGGGCGGCACGATGAACATCTCGGGCGGACGGGTTATGGCGACCGGCGGCCGGTACGCCGCAGGCATCGGCGGCGGCTCCGGCTGGACGGTTGAAGGCGGCGACGGCGCGACCTTGACCGTCGCGGGCGGCACGGTCTTCGCCACCGGCGGCGCGGACGGCGGGCCGGGTATCGGCAGTGGCGTCGGCAATGTAGGAAACGGCGGCTCTGCGCCGCACGTTTCCGGCTCGTGTACCTTCACCGGCGGTTCCATCCGCATCGACGGCGGCTACGCGGCGACCGATCCCACCGACGGTGCGAATCGCGTCTGGTGCGTGACGGTGACGAACCTCACGCCTCATGCGGTGACCACCGTCACCGGCCTCGGTACCTACGGCGTCACCGACCTCTTCGCCGACGAAAACGGCAGGCTCTACTTCTGGCTGCCGGATAACGACTACACCTTCGAGGCAGGCGGTTCCGGCTACACGGCCGCCGTGAACGGTGCGGCGGCCACGGCGACGCTCTACCTCGCGGCACCGGTCTTTGCCACGGACGGCTCGGGCATTGTTGTCAGCGGTACGACGCTCTCCATCACGATCACCAACGCCCAGAGCGGGGCTTATTACGCGCTCTACTGGGCACCCGAGCCCGGCGGGCCTTGGACGCTGGAGCAGAGCGTCCCGGCGACGGCGGACGGCCTCCTCACTTTCACGCTCTCCAACATGACAGCACCCAAACGCTTCTTCAAGGTGGAGGCCAGCACTGACCAGCCATAAGACAGAGAGGCTTGCAGATGTGGCACGGGCATCTTGCCCGTGTTTCATGGGCGGGACGCCCATGCCACAGGGGAGCAAGAGCCTCCAGCGAAAGGACAAGAAACATGCGACAAGAGACAAGAGGAGACATGAGGCGCGAGCCCCCTTTCTCGTCTCGCGTCTCTTGCCCTCAACCTAAAGGAACACCATGATGAATGCGAAAACCATTTTGACATTTGCTTATGCGGGCCTGTTTGCGGCCACCGCCAGCGCCGCCCCGCTCGGCGTGACGGTCAATGACATCATGCTCGACTCCGACGGCGCATCCGACATCGGCTGGACATACGAACCGGCCACCTCGAACCTCGTGCTTTCCGGCGCGGGTCCCTTCACGCTGGCCGGCACGAACATGGAAGGGGCTGTGCGCGTCGTGGTCCCGACGGATGTAACGAATACAGTCAAGCTCGCGAACCTGACGCTCAAAGCGACGAGTGCAAATCAATGCGCCTTCGAGCTGGGAACGCGTGCCAACGTCTCGCTCATCCTCGCAGGCGCGAACACGCTCGCATCGGGCAGCAACCGCGCGGGGCTCCAAGTTGCGGTGGGGCGGACCCTCTCCATCACCAACGCGCCGGGCGACGAGACGGCATCGCTCTCCGCCACAGGCGGAGGCAGCAGCGCGGGCATCGGCAGCGGCTACAACGTCAACGGCGGCAGGGTGACCATCAACGGCGGGGAAATCACGGCCAAGGGCGGCAGCAACGGCGCGGGCATCGGCGGCGGCTACTATGGCGACGGCGGCAGGGTGACCATCAACGGCGGCACGGTGATGGCGCAGGGCGGCAGCTACGGCGCGGGCATCGGCGGGGGCTACTATGATCACGGCGGCATCGTGACCATCAACGGCGGAGAAATCACGGCCACGGGCGGGAGCTACGCCGCAGGCATCGGCGGAAGCTACAATCGAAGCGGCAACACGACCATCAACGGCGGCACGGTCACGGTCAAGGGCGGTCTCGACGGCGCGGGCATCGGCGGCGGCAAGAAGGGCGCGGGCGGTACAGTGACCATCAACGGCGGCATGGTCACGGCCACGGGCGGCAACAGCGGCGCGGGCATCGGCGGTGGTTCAAGCGGCACGGGCGGCACGGTCACGATCTCCGGCGGCGAGGTCGAGGCCGCAGGCGGCCATTACGGCGCGGGCATCGGCGGCGGCTTCTATGGCAACGGCGGCACGGTGACCATCTCCGGCGGTACGGTCACGGCCACCGGCACGGGCAGCGGCAACACCGGCGGCGCGGGCATCGGCAGCGGCGCCATCGGCGACACCGCCAGCTATACGAGCGGCACGGTCACGATCTCCGGCGGCCGGGTCGAGGCCACGGGCGGCGGCGACTACGCCGCCGGGATCGGCGGCGGCAGCGGCAAATACGGCACGAGCTACATCGGCGGCGCCAATGCCGATGTGACGGTTTCCGGCGGCACGGTCTTCGTTCATGGCGGCATGAACGGTTATGACATCGGCCCCGGTTGCAGCAATGGCGTGGTCTCTAGCGAAAACATCTTCACCGGCGGCTCGATCCGCCTGGGCAACGCGTCCATCGTCCCCGTGCCCGACAACGGTAAGCGACCGGTCTTCTGCGAGACGGTGTCGGGCTTCAACGCCAACGATCCCGTCGTAATCGATGGGCTTGGCGATTACGGCATAAACGACATTGTCGCCGATGCCGAAGGCAGCATCTATCTCTGGCTCCCGAACGGCAGCTACAACTTTACGACGAACGGGAGCGTATGCACATTGAATATCTGGAAAAGCGTGATCCCGGTGACCGGCGTGACCGTCAACGGCGACGAGGTCGCCTACGGCCCCCCAGAGGATCCCGGCAGCAACGGATGGATGCTCAATGCGCATACCCGAACCGTCCGGCTCACGGGCACGGGGGCCTTCACCCTTTCAGGCACCAACGTGTCGGGTGACGTCAGTATCGTCGTCGCGGCGGGCGTGACGAACACGGTCACGCTCTCGAACCTGGCGCTCATGGAGACGGGCGATTACCAATGCGCCTTCGCGGTGGAGACCAATGCCTGCGTCTCGCTCGTCCTCGCGGGGACGAATTCGCTCATCTCCGGCTTCGACCGGGCCGGTATCGAGGTCGCGACGGATGGGACGCTCTCCATCACCAACGCCCCCGGCGACGACGCGGCGTCGCTCACCGCGATGGGCTTTTGCGGCGTCGGCATCGGCGTCGAAAGCGATGAAAACGGCGACAGCGGCACGGTGATCATCAATGGCGGGAAAATCACGGCCATCGGCGACGACGACTCTGCGGGCATCGGCGGCGGCTATTTTGGCGATGGCGGCACGGTGGCCATCAACGGCGGCACGGTCACGGCCATAGGCGGCGATTATGCCGCCGGTATCGGTGGCGGTAACAACGGCGGCGGCTGCGCGGTCGAAATCTCCGGCGGCACAGTCTCGGCAACGGGCGGCGAAAACGGCGCGGGCATCGGTGGCGGCGAAAGCGGCACGGGCGGTACGATCACCATCAACGGCGGCATGGTCACTGCAACGGGCGGCGAAAACGGCGCGGGCATCGGCGGCGGCCACCTCGCCAACGGCGGCATGACCACCATCTCCGGCGGCACGGTCACAGCCACGGGCGGCATCTGCGGCGCGGGCATCGGCGGCGGCTATTTTGGTAACGGCGCCCTCGTGACCCTCTCCGGCGGCACAGTCACGGCCACCGGCGGCAAGGACGCCGCAGGCATCGGCGGCGGCGAGTATGGCGATGGCGGCACGGTCGCGATTCTCGGCGGCACGGTCACGGCCACGGGCGGCGATTACGGTGCCGGCATCGGCGGCGGCAACGACGGCAATGGCGGCACGCTGACCATTTCCGGCGGCACGGTCTTTGCGCAGGGCGGCTTCCGTAGCACGGACACAGGGCCGGGCTACGCTAGCGGCGCTGGCGATGGCGTACTCCCCGGCACGAACACCTTTACCGGCGGATCGATCCGTCTGGGAAGCTCATCCGCCTCCCACGTACCCTCGAACAACACGGAACAGGTCTTCTGCGCGACGGTGACGGGTTTCCTCCCCGCCAGCCAGGTCGAGATTACGAATCGCGGCAATCTGCCGGCCGACTATGGAACGGAAGACATTTACGCCGACGAGCACGGCCACATCTACCTGTGGCTCACGAACGGCACCTACACCTTCACGGCGGATGGACGTCCCCGCACGGTGAAGCTCCAGAACGGCTTCGGCCCCACCGGTGTGAGGGTCAACGGCGAGGAGGTCGCCGACGGCCCGGCGAATCCCGCCGCCGGATGGCACTTCGATGCGACGAACCGTACCGTCTCGCTCTTCGGCCCGGGCCCCTTCACGCTCTCGGGCGCCAACGTGGTCGGCGGCGTGAGCGTCATCGTCTCGAACAGCGTCGTCAACACGGTCACGCTGTCAAACCTGACGCTCAGGGCGGCGAGCGAGTACCAATGCGTCTTCTCGCTGGGGATGGGAGCCGATATCTCGCTCGTCCTCGCGGGAACCAACGCGCTCGTCTCCGGTGCCTTGCGGGCAGGGCTTGAAGTTGTGGTGGGAGGGACGCTCTCCATCACCAACGCGCCGGGTGACGACGCGGCCTCGCTGACGGCGACAGGCGGGCGCGCTGCCGCCGGCATTGGCAGCTTCTATTATGTCGCGGGCGGCGTGGTGGCTGTTCACGGCGGAAAAATCACGGCCGTCGGCGGCGAGGACGGCGGCGCGGGCATCGGCGGCGGTTACAAAGGCCAAGGCTGCACGTTGACGGTCACTGGCGGCGAGATTTCCGCCTACGGCGGCGATCGTGGTGCCGGCATCGGCGGCGGCGTCTACGGTGACGGCGGCACCGTCGCGATTTCCGGCGGCACCGTCGCGGCGCGGGGCAGCAACGGCGGCGCGGACATCGGCCCGGGCTTCGATGGCGCCGTCGCAGGTACGAACACCTTCACCGGCGGCTCGATCCGTCTCGTCAACGACGCCATCGCCCCCGCGCCCAGCAACGCCACGGAACGCGTCTGGTGCGTCACGGTGACGAACCTCACGCCAGGAGCGGAAATTACCGTTGGAGCGCTCGGCACCTACGGCGTGAAAGACCTCTTTGCCGATGAAACCGGCGCGCTCTACCTCTGGCTCCCGAACGACGCCTACGCCTTCACGGCGGGCGGCGCAGACTACAGCGCCACTGTCGCTGGTGCGCCGACTACGGCGACCCAGGAGTCATCCGGCGACCTCGTCGCACCGGTCTTCGCCACGGACGGCACGGCGCTCGTCTTCAGCGGCACGACGCTCTCCATCACGATCGCCAACGCCCAAAAAGACGTCTGGTACACGCTCTACGCGACGGCTACACTGGGCGGAGACTGGGAGCTTGTGGAGAGCTTCCGCGCCGAAAACGACGGCGACCTCACTTTCACCATCCTTAACGCCACCGCCCCCACCCGCTTCTTCAAGGTGGTGGCCAGTACTGACCAACCGTAAAACAGAGAAAGGACAAGAGACATGAGCCGCGAGACCCCATCCTGTCTTTTGTCTCGCGTCTCTTGCCTTAACCGAAAGGAACAAAAATGTGAAAAATCGTAGACGCCCAGAGCGGAGTTTGGTATATGCTCTACTACATGGCAGATGCGCCTAGCGGCCCTTGGACGCAAGCGCGGAGCGTTTACGCGACAAACCGAAAGGAACACCACATGAATGCGAAGACCATCCTGACGCTCGCTTTTGCGGGCCTGTTTGCGGCAACAGCCGCGACCGCCGCCCTCACCGGGGTGACGGTGAACGGCGTCGAACTCGACGACATCGTTTCGTCCAGCGATACGGGCTGGGCGTACGACTCGGCCACCTACCTCCTCACGCTCGATGGAGCGGGTCCCGTCACGCTTTCCGGCGAGAACCGGTATGGCAAGGTGCAGGTCGTCGTTCGGGGGGGCGTGACGGCTGAGGTCACGCTCTCGAACCTGAGGCTCCGGATGACGTCGTGGGAGATACCGGATAATGTCTGCGGCTTCGCGCTGGAGACGGATGCCTGTGTCTCGCTCCTCCTCGAGGGGGAGAACATCATCCAGTCGACAAGTAACCGTGCGGGTGTCGAAGTCCCGGCGGGCGCATCGCTCTCCATCACCAATGCGCCCGATGACAGCGCGGGCACGTTGCTCGTATACGGCGGTTATCAGGCGGCTGGCATCGGCAGCGGCAAGGGCGGAGCAGCCGGCGCGGTGACCATCAACGGCGGCGCGGTGGCAGTGCAGGGCGGCTACTATTCGGCCGGCATTGGCGGTAGCTATCAAGGTACGGCTGGTTCGCTGACGGTCAATGGCGGTGAGGTCGTAGCCATCGGTGACTTTGGTGGCGCGGGCATCGGCGGCGGACAGAATAAGGACGGCGGCACGGTGACGATCACCGGTGGCTCCGTGACGGCCGAAGGCGGCACCTACGGTGCGGGCATCGGCGGCGGTGGCAGCTATAACTACTACGGCGGTGCTGGTGGTACGGTGACGATCTCCGGCGGAAGGGTGTCGGCGATGGGCGGCAACTCCGGCGCGGGCATCGGCGGCGGCCAGAAGGGCGCCGGCGGCACGGTGACGATCTCCGGCGGCACGGTCTTTGCACAGGGCACCTTCGGTAGCGCAGACATCGGGCCGGGCCGCGATAGTACGGTCCCCGGCGCGAACACCTTCATCGGTGGATCCATCCGCCTTGGCGCCTCGTCCGTTGTTCCCGCGCCCACGGACGGCACGGATCCGGTCGCCTGCGCGGTGGTGGCAGGCTTCGAGCCCGGCGAACCGGTCGCGATCACGGCGGGGCTTGCAGGATATGGCGTGAATGACATTTTCGCCGATGATGCCGGCTGTATCTATCTGTGGCTCCCGAATGGCACCTACACCTTCACGGCGAACGGACGTTCTCGCACGGTGAGTATCCAGAACGGCGTCGGCCCCACGGGCGTGACGGTCAACGGCGAAGAGGTCGCCTACGCCCCGGCGGGGCCCGTTGAATGGAGCTTCGATCCGGCAACCCATACACTCAGGCTCAGCGGCGCGGGGCCCTTCACGCTCGCGGGGGTCAACGTGATCGGCGGTGTGTGCGTCGCCGTCCCGGACAATGTCGCCAATAAGGTCACGCTCGCGAACCTGACGCTCCGGACGGCAGGCAGCGGCCAGTGCGCCTTCGCGCTGGGAACGGGCGCCAACGTGTCGCTTTCCCTCGCGGGGACGAACGTGCTCGCCTCCGGCCCCAACCGCGCGGGCCTCGAAGTCGCAGCGGGGCGGACGCTCTTTATCACCAATGCCCCCAGTGACGAAGCGGGCACGCTGTTTGCGTACGGCGGCAATTGTGGCGCGGGCATCGGCGGCGGTAAAAACGACACCGGCGGCACGATCACGATGGCGGGCGGCGCGGTCATGGCGACGAGCCGTAGCACCGGCTCCTACGGCGGCGCGGGCATCGGCGGCGGTGCCTACGCCACGGGCGGCGATGTGATGGTCACCGGTGGCTCGCTGACGGCGACGGGGGGCAACAACGCACCAGGCATCGGTGGCGGCGCCACTGGCGGCGGTGGCTCGCTGACCATCTCCGGCGGCACGGTTGTCGCCACAGGCGAGGGAAATGGCGCAGGTGTCGGTGGCGGAGAAGGGCAGGCGGGTGGCGCGGTGACGGTCACCGGCGGCTCGCTGACGGCCACAGGCGGTGGCTCCGGCGGTGCGGGTATCGGTGGCGGTGCCTATGCTGCGGGCGCGGGTGGCTCGCTGACTGTCTCCGGCGGACAGGTCGTTGCATCTGGCTACACCGGCGCGGGCATTGGCGGCGGCCACAGCGGTACGGGCGGCGTGGTCGTGGTCTCCGGCGGCATGATCATCGCACAGAGTTCCGGCGGCGCGGGCATCGGCGGTGGCTACAGGGGGGCCGGCGGCACATGCACGATTAAGGGCGGCACGGTTTTTTCGCAGAGTGAGGACGGCGCGGACATCGGGCCGGGCATGGATGGCGCGGTCGCTGGCGCGAACACCTTCATCGGTGGATCCATCCGCCTTGGCGCCTCGTCCGTTGTTCCCGCGCCCACGGACGGCACGGATCCGGTCGCCTGCGCGGTGGTGGCAGGCTTCGAGCCCGGCGAACTGGTCGCGATCACGGGGCTCCCTTCGACATACGGCGTGAATGACATTTTCGCCGATGATGCCGGCTGTATCTATCTGTGGCTCCCGAATGGCACCTACACCTTCACGGCGAACGGACGTTCTTGCACGGTGAGTATCCAGAACGGCATCGGCCCCACGGGCGTGACGGTCAACGGCGAGGACGTCGCCTTCGCCCCGACGGTTCCCGGTGGATGGAGTTTCGATCCGGCAACCCACACACTCAAGCTCTTGAACGCGGGGCCCTTCACGCTTGCAGGCGCCAACGTAGTCGGCGGCGTGCAGGTCGTCATCCCGGAAGGTGTGGCTAATGCGGTCACGCTCTCGAACCTGACACTCCGGGCAACGGGTGACAGCCAATGCGCCTTCGCGCTGGAGACGAATGCCGTCGTCGCGTTCGTCCTCGCAGGGTCAAATACGCTCGCTTCCGGCTACTCCCGCGCGGGTCTCGAAGTCACAGCGGGGCGGACGCTGACCGTCACCAACGCGCCCGGCGACGAGGCTGGCGCGCTGACGGCGACAGGCGGCTACGCTGGTGCCGGCATCGGCGGCGGTAACAAGGGTGATGGCGGTGCATTGACTATCAACGGCGGCGTCGTGACGGCTTTCGGCGGCGTAAACTTCGCTTCCGGCATCGGCGGCGGCGCCAACGGCGGCGGTGGCACGGTGACCATCAACGGCGGTACGGTCACGGCTGTCAGCACTCGCTTGGGGGCTGGCATTGGAACGGGCGGCTATGCCGCCAATCAGGGCCGTGCCAGCGGTACGGTAACCATCTCCGGTGGCACGGTGACGGCCATCGGCGGCGAACTGGGCGCGGGCATCGGTGGCGGTGACAACGATCCGGGCGGCACGGTGACCATCTCTGGCGGCACGGTAACGGCCACCGGCGGCGAGCGGGGTGCCGGTATCGGCGGCGGTTACAACTACAGCAAATCCGACAGCACTCTCGTCTCCGGTGGCACGGTGACGATCTCCGGCGGACGGGTCGCGGCGACCGGCGGTCTTTACGCAGCAGGCATCGGCGGCGGCGCGGGCAGGATCTACGACGGCGGTGCGGGTGCGATGCTGTCCGTTTCCGGCGGCACGATCTTCGCGACGGGCGGCACAGGCGGCGGTCCGGGCATCGGCGGTGGCCTCAGCAATGTGGCAAACGGCGGCACGACGCCGAACGTCTCCGGCACGAGCACCTTCATCGGCGGCTCCATCCGTATCGACGGCGATTACGCGGCGGCCGCGCCCAGTAACGGCGCGGCGCGCGTCTGGTGCGTGACGGTGCCGAACCTCACGCCCGGCGAGGCGATCGTGGTCGCATCGCTTGAGCCTTACGGCGTGGATGACCTCTTCGCTGATGACGTCGGCAAGCTCTACCTCTGGCTGCCGAACGGCTCCTATGCCTTCACGGCGGACGGCACCGGCTACACGGCCACCGTCGCCGACGCGGCGACTACCGCCACCGGTGGCGGCGGCATCCCCGCGCCGGTTTTCGCCACGGACGGCTCGGGCATTGTTGTCAGCGGCACGACGCTCACCATCACGATCACCAACGTCCAGGGCGGCATCTGGTACACGCTCTACGCGGTGGACACGCTCGGCGGAACCTGGGATTGGCAACAGGTGCAAAGCGTCTACGCGGTGGATGGTAGCGACCTCACCTTTGAGAACGTCAGCGCGACGCCGACAAAACGCTTCTTCAAGGTGGTGGCCAGCGAAAGCCAGCCGTAAGACAGAGAGGCTCTTGCAAAAGCCCTTGTTTACAGGTGTGGCACGGGCATCTTGCCCGTGTTTCATGGGCGGGACGCCCATGCCACGAGGGGTTTTGCAAGAGCCCCCAATGAAAGAATGAAAGACATGAGACGGGAGACATGAGAATGAATGCGAAAACCATCCTGGTGCTCGCTTTTGCGGGCCTGTTTGCAGTAGCAGCCGTCGCCCACCCTACCGGGGTGTGGGTGGGCGATAAGGAACTCGACACCGACACCAACTCGTCCGGAACGGGGTGGTCGTATGACAAGACCACCTACACGCTCACGCTTGATGGGGCGGGTCCCTTCACGCTTTCAGGTGAAAACACGGATGGCGAGGTGAAGGTTGTCGTTCCACAGGGCGTGACGAACGCGGTCACGCTCTCGAACTTGACGCTTATGGATTACAATGTGTACGAGGGCTTCTGCGCCTTTGCGTTGAGGACGGATGCCTGTGTCTCGCTAACCATCGCGGGGAACAACATGCTCGCCTCCGGCCCCAACCGCGCGGGACTTGAGGTCCCCAAAAGAGCGTGCCTCTCCATTACCCAAGCACTCGGTGACGACGACGCCATGCTAGAGGCTATGGGCAATGACGGCGGCGCGGGCATTGGTGGCGGCCAAGGCTCCAGTGGCGGCACGGTGAACATCTTCAGCGGCACGGTCTCGGCAACAGGCGTTTACGGCGCAGGCATTGGCGGTGGCGGCGGTGGCGGCGGCGGCACGGTGAACATCTTCGGCGGCACGGTCACGGCGACTGGCAACGACGGTGCTGGCATTGGTGGCGGCACAAACGGCGTAGGTGGCACACTGACTGTCTCAGGAGGCAGCGTCACGGCGTCCGGCTACTGGGGCGGCGCAGGCATCGGTGGCGGCGTCGGTGGCGCAGGCGGTACGCTGACCATCTCCGGCGGCACTGTCAAGGCAATGGGCTACAGCGGGGGCACGGACATCGGGCCCGGTGCCGAATGCACAATCCTCGGCGCGAACACCTTCACCGGCGGCTCGATCGGCCTGGCGAACGACAGCATCTCCCCTGCGCCCTCGAACAACACGGACTGGGTCTTCTGCGTGACGCTGACGGGCTTCAAGTCCCACGCGCCGGTCGAGATCACGGGGCTTCCGGACTACTACGAAACGACCGACATCTTCGCCGACAACGGCGGCGCCATCCACCTGTGGCTCCCGGACGGCCACTACGACTTCACGGCCAATGGGCGCCGCTTCGTGGTAACGATCCAGAACGGTGCCGTCCACATCTACGGCTTTACCGGCGTGACGGTCAATGGCGAGGAGGTCGCGTTCGGTTCGGCGGATCCCGCCGCCGGCTGGCGCTACCATGCGACAACCTGCACGCTCACGCTCACAAACGCGGGACGTTTCACGATCTCCGGCACCAACACGGCGGGTAAGGTGCGCGTCGTCGTTCAAGAAGATGTGGCAAGCACGGTCACGCTCTCGAACCTGGTGCTCCAGGCTTCAGAAGAACACCAATGCGTCTTCGCACTAGAGACGAACGCCGTCGTCTCGCTCTATCTTGCGGGAACGAACGTCTTGCAGGCGGCGGATTACTGCGCGGGTGTCGAAGTGCCGGCAGGCGCGTCGCTCGCCATCACCAACGCGCCCGATGACAGCGCGGGCAAACTGCTTGCATTCGGTGGCGGCTATGCCGCGGGCATCGGCAGTGGCTTCACCGGCGCGGTCGGTACGGTGATCATCAACGGCGGCATGGTGGGAGCGGGGGGAGGCCAGTATGGCCCGGGCATCGGCTGCGGCTGGGGTGGCACGGCCGGCGCGGTGACGATCAACGGCGGCGAAGTGACCGCCGTCGGCCAGCAGGGCGCCGCAGGCATCGGTGGCGGCTACAAGCGTTCCTGCGGCACGGTGACCATCACCGGCGGCATCGTGCAGGCAGTGAGCCTGGGCCACGGCGCGGGCATCGGCAATGCCTTCGAAGCAAGCGCGGGAGGAACGGTCGCAATCTCCGGCGGTACGGTCACGGCTACGGGCGGCGATTATGCCGCCGGTATCGGTGGCGGTAACAACGGCGGCGGCTGCGCGGTCGAAATCTCCGGCGGCACCGTCACGGCCGAAGGCGGCTACTACGGCGCGGGCATCGGCGGCGGCCAATACAGCGACGGTTGCGCAGTCGAAATCTCCAGCGGCACAGTGACGGCGACAGGCGGCCAATGCGGCGCGGGCATCGGCGGCGGCTATGGCGGCACCGGCGGCACGAACATCATTTCCGGCGGCACGGTCGCGGCGACGGGGGGCCGCTACGGCGCCGGCATCGGCGGCGGCATCGGCGGCGCAGGCGGCGCAGTGACCATCAGCGGCGGCATCGTGACAGCCACAGGCAGCGACTTTTACGGTGCGGGCATCGGTGGTGGCGGCGGTGGTGGCGGTGGCGTGGTGACCATCTCCGGAGGCACCGTCACGGCCAACGGCGTCCTTTTGGGCGCGGGTATAGGCTCGGGCGGCTATGCCGGCGCGTCATCCGGCGGCGACGGCGGTACGGTGACCATCACCGGCGGCGCCGTCACAGCCGGCGGCGGCGATTTCGCGGCCGGCATCGGCGGCGGCGACGGCGACGCGGGCGGCACGACAACCATCTCCGGCGGTGAGGTCATTGCCACCGGCGGCAAATACGGCACCGGCATCGGCGGCGGCAACAACGACGGGGTCATCGAAGGAAACACCATCGAGAACGCAGGCCCGGGCGGCACGGTGAACATCACCGGCGGACGGGTCTCGGCGACCGGCGGCAAATGTGCTGCGGGCATCGGCGGCGGTACCGGCCAGCGGGTTGCCGGCAGTGAAGGTGCGACACTGACCGTCTCCGGCGGTACGGTCTTCGCCATCGGCGGTACGGGCGGTGCGCCGGGCATCGGCCCCGGCCTCGGCAATGTGAGGGAAGGCGAAACCGGCGACTTGCCGGAGGCCTCTGGCACGAGCCTCTTTACCGGCGGCTCCATCCGCATTGATGGCGGCTATGCAGCAGCCGCGCCTTCCAACAATACGGAGCGCGTCTGGTGCATGACGGTGACGAACCTCACGCCCAATGCGGCAGTCGTCGTGACAGCGCTCGGTGCCTACGGCGTCAACGACCTCTACGCCGACGCCGTCGGCAAGCTCTACCTCTGGCTACCCAACGACGACTACGCCTTTACGGCGGGTGGCTTTGGTTACACGGCCACCGTAGACGGTGCGGCGGCCACGGCCACCCGCGGCCTCCCCGTGCCGGTCTTCGCCACGGACGGCTTGGCGATTGTTGTCAGCGGCGCGACGCTCTCCATCAAGATCGCCAACGCCCAGGTCGGGGCTTATTACACGCTCTACTGGACGGATACGCTGGGCGGAACCTGGACTAAAATCGAGCCAAGCGTCCAAGCGGCGACGGGCGGCGACCTCGTCTTCGGGGGTATCGACGCGACAGCACCTAAACGCTTCTTCAAGGTGAGGGCCAGCGAAAGCCAGCCGTAGGGTGAGAGACATGGGGCGCGAGACGGGAGATATCCTCTTGTCTCACGTCTCTCGCCCTTTTCACTCCTAACCCCTCGATAGTAATTTGGTGTGTTTTTCCAAAAACCAAAAAGGGGCCAAAAAGGGGCGTGTGCCCCCAAAATCCGCTTGCCTCGCCCTCTCCCTTATACTATGCTCTTCCGGCGTACCCCAGGTCATGTTTGTGTCTCATCTAATCCAGCCAAAAGGTCAGCCGTGAACAACACCGTATTCCGTCTTGTGTCTCACGTCCTTCATCCCGTATCTGAGAGGAACACCTCCATGAATACAAAGACCCTCCTTGTGCTCGTTTTCGCGGGCCTGTTTGCAGTAACTGCCAACGCCGCCCTGACCGGGGTGACGATCAACGGCACCGCCCTCAATGATGCCGCCGGTTCGAGCGGCGCGGGCTGGACCTATACCCCGCCTACGCTGACGCTTTCAGGGGTGGGGCCCTTCACGCTTTCGGGCAACAACACGGCGGGCAAGGTGCGCGTCATCGTCCAGGCGGGCGTGACGTGCGATGTGACGCTCTCTAACCTGACGCTCAAAGCGATGAGCGATGGCGCAGGTGCCTTTGCGCTGGGTAACAATGCCAAAGTCTCGCTTTTTCTGGCTGGAGAGAACACGCTTGACTCCGGCTACGGTCGGGCGGGGCTCGAAGTCCCGGCAGGCGCATCGCTCTCCATCACCAACGTCCCCGGAGACGACGCGGGCGCGCTGACGGCGACGGGCGGCGATTACGGCGCCGGCATCGGCGGCGGCGACGAAGGCAACGGCGGCACGGTGGCCATCAACGGCGGCACGGTCTCGGTAACCGGTGGCGAGTGCGCCGCGGGCATCGGCGGCGGAGAGAATGGCAGCGGCGGCACGGTCGCGATTTCCGGCGGCACGGTCACCGCAACCGGCACCTGGGGCGGCGCGGGCATCGGCGGCGGCGACTATGGCACAGGCGGCACGGTCGCGATTTCCGGCGGCATCGTTTTCGCTCAGGGCGAATACGGTGCGGGCATCGGCGGCGGCTACAACGGCGACGGCGGCACGGTGAACATCTCCGGCGGCACGGTCTTCGCGCAGGGCAACCAGGGCGGTCAGGACATTGGGATTGGTAGCAATGGCGCGGACGCCGGCCCGAACACCTTCACCGGCGGCTCGATCCGGCTTACCGCAGGGGACGTTTCCCTCCAGCCTTCGAACAACACGGCTCGGGTGGGGTGCGCCATGGTGCCGGGCTTCGATCCCGGCGAGCCGGTCGAATTCACGGATCCCGGCAATCTGCCGGGCTACTACGGAACGGCCGGAATCTATGCCGATGAAGGCGGCGCCATCCACCTCTGGCTCCCGGACGGCACCTACACCTTCACGGCGAACGGACGCGAATGCACGGTGACGATTCAGGGCGGCGTCGGGGCTACCGGCGTGACGGTCAATGGCGAAGAGGCCGCCTTCGGCCCGGCGGATCCATCCGCCGGATGGGGCTTCGATGCGGCGACACGCACGGTCTCGCTCTTCGGCGCGGGGCCCTTCACGCTTTCGGGCGTCAACGAGATGGGCGGCGTCTCCTTTGCCGTCCAGGACAACATCGCCAACACGGTTACGCTCTCGAACCTGACGATCCGGGTGCCCGCTGACGACCAGTGCGCCTTCGCACTGGGGCAGAACGCCAACGTGTCGCTCCTCCTCGCGGGGGCGAACGCGCTCTCCTCCGGCTTCGGTCGGGCGGGCATCGAAGTCCTGACAGGGCGGACGCTCTCCATCACCAACGCGCCCGGGGACGACGCCGGCTCGCTGACGGTGACGGGCGGCGAATACGGCGCTGGCATCGGCGGCGGTAACGAAGGCCACGGCGGCACACTCACAATTTCCGGCGGCACGGTCGCGGCAACCGGCGGCGACGGCGCCGCGGGCATCGGCGGCGGCGACGGCGGCGACGGCGGCACGGTGACCATCCACGGCGGCACGGTCACGGCCACGGGCGGTCAGTATGGCACGGGCATCGGCGGCGGGGACTATGGCAACGGCGGCACGGTGACCATCAACGGCGGTTCGGTCACGGCCACGAGCGACAACTACGGCGCGGGCATCGGCGGCGGCAACACGGGCAACGGCGGCGCGGTGACCATCAACGGCGGCACGGTCTTCG
>Ga0255343_1001683_pt1 | contig 28491 bp, 20 predicted proteins | sample wastewater_treat_4_FD_192413 | JGI IMG/M metagenome (GOLD analysis project Ga0255343, IMG submission 192413) | Wastewater microbial communities from Lulu Island WWTP, Vancouver, Canada - plant16 | ecosystem: Engineered > WWTP > Wastewater > Unclassified | place: Canada: Vancouver, British... | reverse complement strand
TCTCGGGCTTGACCCGCTCGTCTTTGACATACGGGTTGCGCTGGATGACAATCGGGCACTTCATGCCGTCAGGCGGCACGGCACCATACGTGTACAGCTTCACGCCATCCGGCATGGATACCATCTCTTCGAAATAACGGGCCTTGGCGCCATTAGGACAAACCGCCTCAATCACCTGCACATCCGCACGAAGCAACGGAACCATCGCCAGCAGGCTAACCCCGATCAATAATTTACGCATTTTTCCACCATCCTTACCATTAACATTGACAGCGTAAACAATACGCCGCGCTTGGCGCGGCGTAGGAGTAAGCCGACCACTTCCTGGTTCGCGGTCCGTTCCCTGCCCGGCGTGCGGTTCGAGGGATACGCCTTCATCTCCGCCGATTTACGGACTGATACGGATCAGGTTGGCATCGCCCTCGACGGATTCTTCCGTCTCGTAGAAGCCAGTGATTTTTTCTCCGGTGTGAGTCCCTATCAAATGAATCATGTCGTGCTCATCCACGTTGGCCGGATCACGGCCCTTCGTGTAGAGGAACCCGCTGGCGGGGCCCTCATTCAATGAGAAGAGTCGACCGATATAGTTGTCGCCGAAACCGACAATGTTCGTGACCAAGCCGCGCGAATCGACCTCCAGCCGGATTGGGCGATGGAACATGGCGCCTGGAAACGATGTTTGTGTCAAGAGGCCCGTCCAGACCCCCATGCAACGTGATTCGTCCTGCACGCGGTGGATGACGCCGCCTGTACGGGGGACACTCAGCACGATATGGTTGCGGTCCGCGAAGCCGCCGCGCACTTGGACCTTTTCTTCGTCGGTGATGAAGGTGAGATCGACCACGCCCGTCGTCCCAACGGTAAAGTATCCTGAAGGCGCCCGGGGGATGAAAAACGAGCTTTCGCTGATGATCCCATCCTCCAGAGCGATGAAGTGATTGTGTCCGTGGGACTGGTCGACGATCATCCAAGCACTGCGCATGTCGGCGGGTGTGAAGGATTGACTGACCCGGTAGAACATCGGCACAGATACCATGGTCGAGGTGTTTGTGGTCACGATATTGTCCAGACCGTGCCAGTTGTTTGACCAGGGGCCGGAGGGGTGAGAAGCCCACTGCACGGCGAATCCATGTACGCCGGGCGCATTAGTCCAGGCCAGCCAGCCGTTGCCGGAGAAGGATACGATGACGGGAGGATCTTCGGCGGGGGCCAGCAAAGTTATCGAGCTGACGAGCAATAGAAATGCCGTGGCAGTAATGCCGCCACGGAGTATGCGCGTCCGGCTCCAAGCAGAGGTATGGATAGACATAAGCAACTCCTTTCTACTACTAACCGACACTGGATACAATCCAGTACACAGATACTTTCCACTACTAAATGACACCGGACACAATCCGGCATCCCAGCGTTTGGCGGAGACGGTACACGATACGCATGAAAGTGTCAAGCCTCAAAAGCAATGATCAGATAACCACCCCCTCACGTATCACAGATTCACCCAACAAAAACAGAACCCCGCTCGTGCGGGTGATACCATATAAGCTGAATCGCACCGCCGACGTTGACGGAGCATACTGAAAATCGTACGATGTGGCCGTACAACTTAGAAGGAGGCTCTTGCAAAACCTCTCGTGGCATGGGCGTCCCGCCCATGAAACACGGGCAAGATGCCCGCCACATCTGCAAGTAAAGGGTTTTGAAAGGGCATTAGAACGTTATTGTCAACAAGAGAAAGGCTTAAGCATGAATCTCTGCTTTGTCGTCGTCAACGACATCGACAAATTTGAAGACCTCCTAAGCGAGTTCAACAACCGGAAACTGTACGGCGGAACCATCTTCGACACCATGGGCATGGCCAGAGCCATGGGGCAACACAGCGGAATCGGCCATTCCATCAGGGGGTTTCTCAACAAGGGCCGCCCCTTTAATAAGACGATCATGATGGCCGTTTCGGACGAACAACTCCAAGCGGTCAAGGAAGCCTTCGAGGCGGTCATGGGAAAATTAGGCAGCGAAAATGTGGGCATCATCGTTGCTCTTCCCCTTACGGCTTTCTGGGGAATTAAAGACCACTCTTCGCGGGCTTAGGAGGCGCTGTGTCTACTTTAGAAGTACTGCAACATATCGCGGTTGTCATTGGCGCGTCGATCCTGTTTTCAAAGATATTCGGCAAATTCAACTTCCCCGATGTCACCGGTTATTTGATCGGCGGTATCATCATCGGACCGATGGTGTTGAACTTGGTGCCGGCCGATGCGGTCAAAGGGCTCGAGATCATCAGTGAGGTCGCTCTTGCCATCATCGCATTCAGCATCGGTTCCGAGATGAAACTTTCCGCCCTCAAAAAAACCGGCAGAGGGATCATGCTGATCACCCTGCTTGAAGCCTTGGGCGCGTTCGTGGTGGTCTTTCTGTCGCTTTGGCTGATCTTTAGACAGGAGTTCTCATTTTCTCTGGTGCTCGGCAGCATCGCCTGTGCAACCGCACCGGCTGCCACCCTACTCGTCATCCGGCAGTACAAAGCCAAGGGGCCGGTCGTGGACACGTTGATTCCCGTCGTCGCGCTGGACGACGCCGTGTGTATCATTGCCTTCGGCATTTGCGCGTCAATCGCTCAGGCCATCGTCGGGGGCGACGCGGTCAATCTGCTGTCCCTTGTGAAGCCCGTCGGAGAGATCGTGTTCTCCATCGCGTTGGGCGGGATCAGTGGCGTGATCGCCACGATCCTGTTGCGGTACATCAGGTCCGAAGGCGAACTCACGTCGTTTATCTTGGGCAGCATGTTCCTGCTCACCTCGATTGCATTGCGATTCTCGCTCTCGTCGCTGCTCGTCATGATGAGCTTCGGCTTCGCGCTGACGAACCTCAGCCGCGTCGGCGAAAGAGCGGCCACCTCGTTGGACGGATTGGTCACCCCCATTTTCATGTGCTTCTTTACGCTCTCGGGTGCCGATCTTGACTTCAGAGTCTTCGCGACAGTCGGCCTCCTCGCGATTGTCTATGTCGTGACCCGTGTCATCGGCAAAGTTGCCGGGGCAACCGTCGGGGCCAAGCTCGCAAACATGCCCAAGACCGTGCAAAAGTATCTGGGATTCACGCTCGTGCCGCAGGCAGGCGTGGCAATCGGCCTGTCGCTTACGGCATCACGCATCCTGGGAGATTCTCACGGACATGAGATCCGCACGATTATTCTCGCAGCGACCGTCCTGTATGAGCTATTCGGGCCGATCATCACCAAGGTCGCGCTTGTGAAAGCCGGAGAGATCGAGACCTCAGCGTAAGCCGGATTGGGGCGACAGCCGCAGTTGATCGATTTTGGCGCCGTCCTCGCGAACCTGTATGCGCAGGGTCACCGTGCCTTCAGGAAGTCGCAGGGGGATACCATCGGAATTGCCGCGATCTGCGACCATGGCCCAGTACCACTCCATGCTCACTCTCGGCAGGTGCCAGACAAACTGGTCTAGGATGGAGAACTTCTCGCTGCTGACAGAGACAAAAAACGAGTCATCTTCAGGTGAGGGCGCGATGACGCGCGCGGAGAGGTAGTACAGTCCGGCTTTGGCGACTTGGAGATTTTGCAGGATATAGCCGGCACCGCCACCACGCGCACCGGGCTCGCCGGGAGCCCACACATAGCTGCCGCCGGAGGCTTGCGGATCGTCCTTGGCCACCACCATGTTCGGAAAAACCGCGCCGGCTTCCGCTTCCCAAACGGCGTCGCGGTCAGGCAGGATCACGACGGAGCCTTCCCGCTGCCGCTTGAGCGCCTCGGCGATCTGCCGCTTGTAGGCGACGACCACCGGCAAACCGGCCAAGCACTCCCCACCGAGATCGCGGCCATTGACGGCAAGAACGGCACGCGCAGACGTGGGCTCAGCACCGCTCAGCGCCATGAAAGGCTTCTGCGTAACCAAGCGCAACGTCTGACCGCTGGCGGCGCTAGCCGTGATCGCGAGGGTGCCATCGTCACAGCGTGCGTCGGCGGCCGCGGTTGCGAACTCCTGCCGCCACCGCGCGAAGTGCTCGGCATTGTCGGCCTGATCGCAGACGCGGACCCAGAACGCAGCACCAACGGGCGTATCCGTGTCGATGGGCATGCCCCACTGATCGTGGTGGGCAACGGTGAGGCGGATAACACTATGGGGATTGCCGTCGTGAATGAGCGCGACCGGCGCGGACTCGCGAACCGTGTTCTGCCCCCAGACCACACGAATCGCCGCGGCCGCCGCGCCATGGCGGATAACGACGGCTGCACCGGGCGCCACCGGCAATGCCTTGGGCGCTTTGGCATCGAAGGTCACGGCACGACCGCCGATGAACAGTTCATCGCTCGGATAAGGCAACACAAAATGGGATTCGAGAGTCGGGTAGTCCCGGCTGTCCTCCCGCCGGTGCAATACCAGACCAAGCGCATCTTGACCGTCCTGAACCGCATGCCAATGAGGCATGAGATGAAGGGTCTTTCGATGCGGGCCGGCCCCCTCCGGAATCACCTTTTTGCCGTAGGGGTCACGGCGGCCGTCAGCAATGAAATAGCCGCGGGGCATTGTTTGCGGACCGGCGAAATTCACGACCATCGGCGCATCCATGTTGTGGTAGGTCTTGCCTGCGATGCTGAGCGCGACGTGCCGACCGGCCCACATGACACGGTATTCGCTACCGCTAGGGCCCCACATCTGCGTCATCACTCGCGGCGCGATCTGCAGATCGCGGAGCCAGTCTGCTGGCGGCCGCCAAGTGCTTTGCAACCACAGCAACGGCGGCGTAGCATTCGGATTCGGCGACGCGAAGCAACCGGCCGCAGCCAGCCAGGCTTCGACACCGCCGCAACCGCAGAGGTAGTCATAATCACGGCTATGAGCGCCGCCCAGACGGAAGGACGGCGCGAAACAGTTGGCGATGGTATCGAGCCAGAAGACCTTCAGTAACGCCTCGCACTGCTCGCGTACGGCTGGCGTAACGCAGTACGTATGCAGGCGGTGCAGGCATGCCAAGTCAACGCTGGCATAGGTCGGGCTACAATATTCATGAATGCCGTTCACCGCTGTATAGGCACAGAAGTCGTCCAGGCGCTTGCGACCCTCGGCAAGCACGTCATCGCATCCGAGCATCTCCCCCATGAGAATGAGGTTCTGGGCATTCATGATGGCGATGTTGGTGTAGCCGGAAGATACGCGGTGACGCAGACAGCCCTTGATGGCGTAGTCGATCAACTCGCGCAGGTCTTTGCGCTGCTTGTCGGTGAGCAGCTCACGGTGTTTGATCCAGATGACTGCGGCATTTTCCATGCAGAAGTCACAGGCATTGAAATCAAGGACAGCGCCGTCACGCCAGTTCCAGCGGAAGTTACCGTAGCCACGGCTTTCGGGGTCGCGGTCCTGCATGCGCGCAGCAACCTCAAAGAGCCGGTCCAAGCGGTCGAGGTTGATCCGCGCTTCGCAAAGCAACAGCGCGTAGGTGAAGAGTTCGCGGGAGGTCATGTTCGGCGTCAGAGTCTGCACACGGTCCCATACACTCGAACGCTCCGCTTGTCTTTTGATGATGGCGGCGAGGTCATGCTCCTGCGCACGCAGCGACGAGGTTGCGACGATGAGTAAGGCGAGAATGATGGCACTGAAACGCACTGCTTTCATGAGGCCTCCTGTGATGTCTGCGAACACGATTCCCAAAACCGTCGGCGGCACCCGCATCTTTACAGATGCTCAAAACCTACAACCTACAGCACAGACATACCCCTTGAGATTAGGGCAAAACCACCGCTAAGGCAAGAATGTTCGAATAAATGTTCGAATAAAAACGGGGGTGCCGCGGAGGGGGCTCATGGTGCGCGAGGAATGTGCAAGGGCATGCCCGGCTGGTGGGGCTGGCGTGCCCACACCTTTCAAGGTGTGGGCACAGGCGAGGTTCGGACATGGGGTGCAGCGGCGGTGCGGTGTGTTGGCGCGTAGAGCGGGATGAACCTTTAAAAACAGGGGGGACGACGGGGACGCATGGTGCAGAGGGATGCGCTTGGGTATGCCCGACTGACGGGGCTGGCGTGCTCACACCTTTCAAGGTGTGGGCACAGGCGAGGTTCGGACATGGGGTGCCGTGGCTGCTCTGTTGGGGGCTTAAAAAACCGATGCGTTATGCGCGGACGGCGGCTCGCGGGGACGCCCGCCCTCCCAAAAACTCCTGGCTCCGAAATCCTTTGCGATCTTTGCTGTTCCCGCAGTCCTCGGTGTATAAACGGAAACATTCGTCTTAGAAAGCGGCGTCGCGCGGAATACCGCTTGCCGCCGCACTCCAGATTCTTTCGTCAGACTTGCGATGAATTTGCAAAGGGGCGGAGCAAGGACGAGCAAACGCTCGTGCCCCTCGGCATAATTGAGAGTTGAGCGTTGAAAGTTGAGCGTTGAGAGCTCGGTGTTCACACGGCACGCGGTTTGAACGCGTGCGTGGCTTCTACCTTGCCGGTGAACATATTGTGCACGCGCACCTTCAGTTCGCCATCCTCTGCCTTACCCTCAATGACCGTGGGAAATTTGTCGGCGACCATGTGCGGTCCGCCGCCCACGATCTGCGCCCACGGCCGCTCTGCCGTCGGTTTGTCGTAACGGTAGCAGTGGCAGTGTCCGGCCACCTCAAGTTGTGCCCCGTACTGCTTCAGCAGGGGCCCCCACTCGTCGTGCCCCTGCTTCTGCCAAGCGGCATAGTTTTCGAGTATGTTACCGGGGTTCGCGTCCGGTCTTGAATCGAAGATCGGGATATGCATGAAGGCCACGATATACGGTGCGCGGACAATCTCGGGGCGTTTGAACTGATCCGCGAGCCACGCCGTCTGCATCGTACGATAAGGCTCGAAACGCGTCGCGCCGCCCGCAGAGGGATGGAAGTCCGGCTTGTCTTCGCCCGTATCAAGCCCGATCAGCGCGATCTCACCCTGACGCACCGCGAAGTTGCGCACGAGCGGCCAGTCGCGTCCAGAACGCTCGGAGGGCAAGCGCCCCATCATCACCTCGGTCGAATGGAGGCATGCGCGTCCACGGAAATCGTGGTTGCCGTTGATGAAGAAGACCGGCTGCGTGGTGGCGTAATCGCCCCCTGTCTCCGTCTTCAGAAACACCTTGATCAGTTCCTCGCGCGTCTCCGTGTGGCTGGAGGCGTCCCCCAGCCACAACGTCACCGGCGCTCCGATCGCACGGAGTTTTTGCGCCAACAGAGCAAACGTTTTCCAATTCGTGTGAGTATCCGTAATCACCGAGAAGTGGGACGACGCATTTTCGCCGCATGTGGTGAAGGAGTAGACCTTCGACCACTCCGGCGGCGAAGGCTTCTTCCAGTAGCCGACGGGGAAGGCGAGTGTGGACGCACCGACACGATACCAGTACTTTGTTCCCGGCTTGAGGCCCGTCATGCGGATGCGCATCACGCGGTCGTCCAGCATCGCGAGCGGCACCCCCTCGCATGCGTACTGCACCGCGTTCTCCATCTTCTCGTTGTCGGCCACTTCGGCGTAGCCCAATGCAAAGTCGCTCACCGCGAACGCCACGCCCATCGAATCCGGTGCCGGGCATTGTAGCACTGGCTCCGAATCGAGCAGCTTTTGCGGCACCGGAAGTTGGGTCGCGTGCCACCTGTCATGATACTTCTGCTCGTGGTTGACGATGCCCGCCGCACGCACCCCGCCGACCGCACTCATCGCCGCAAGAAGCGCCGATCCTTTGATAAATGAACGTCTTTCAAGATTCATGTCTGTCCTTTCATGCTTGGATCACTTAAAAATTACGCGGGCAAAGATAGGGCGATGGTCGGAAGCCATCGGTTCGTTGACCACGCATGACTCGGGCACCTCAACCGTCGTGTTTTTTGAGACGAAAATATAGTCGATGATACGGTCTGGCTTGTCTGCCGGGAAGGTCGGCTGCAAGGGGCTGATACGTGTCCAGAGCTTTTCGAACGCCAGCATCTCGGTCGTTTCAGGCTTCGCATTGAAATCGCCGGCCAGGAGAACGGGCTTGTTGAACTTGGCCTGCTCTAGGTTGATGATCTCCGCCGATGCCAGACGGCTTTCGGCGGTCAACGACAGGTGGGTACAGAAGAGCACGAAAGAGTCAAACTCACAGACCAGCAGCGTCCGGGGCTCCTCCTTGCCGGGCAGGGGAAGGTGATACGAGCGGAGCGGTTTGGCTTTGGAGAGGATGCCGACCCCATACGACCCGCCTTGAAAAGGAATGGCCTCACCGAATGTGCCGATCATTCCCGTAGCGTCGGCAAGCTCCTGTAGCATGTCGCGGCCCGCGCTCCGTTTGGTTTTGCGATCCAGTTCTTGCAGGGCCACCACATCAGGCGCCTGATTCGAGATCACACCGGCAACCCTTGCGACATTGACCGTGTGATAATCATCCAGCCCGCGGCAATTACGGACATTGTACGACAGGACACGCAGGGATTCCTGCGCTCCCGCAGTCTGACAAGAAAAAATGAGGGAGGATATGAGGATGTTTGACATAACGCAGAGGAGCCGGTTCATGGTGGTTAGTTACCTTTTTTAGTGCCTCAGCGCCGTTCATTCAATCGGTTGAGGCGAGTACGGAACATAAGCCAATAACCCCGTTTTTCTGACGGAGCTAGTAACGAAGATTCGATGGCCGCTTCGACACGAGCTTGCGGTTCTAAAAAAGGCGCCAACAATTTCTCACACCGTGTAGGAGAGATGCCGAGCCGGGCACCCCATTCCAGAAAATCTGTTTTCCCAGGGTGGCCCTCGGTTTTACAATACGGACTCTGGAACCCGTCCGCGAACAGACCTTTGTCCAACGCGAAATCGGTGTCGGCGACATGCAACCGCGTATTGATCAAATCGTATGCCGGGCTAAGCAGGAAGTCCCCGCTCTCGCCCTCCAGCAGGGAGAAGTTCTTCAGATGGGCATCACCGTTCGAGTAAAGATAGTTGAACACGACCACCGCGAAGAATCTTTCGATTTCGATCCGCCACGCCGGAACGTATGTCCGTACCAGTTGTCCGGCCTCTTCGTAACTGTAGCGGTACTTGAAGTCCGAGCCGTCCATATTCCGCGTCCTGCCTGCGAGCGACGCGAAGTCTTCCTGTGCCCACTTTCCTCCGTCGGGCTTCACGTCAAACCGCCGCGTGAGATAAGCGGGCGATCCATCCTTGAAGAAGACGAGACCGTTGTCCGCCGTGGTGATACCGTAAGCCTCCCGTGCGATCTGCATGGTCAGATGTTCGTTCGCAGGGACCTGCACGGCGTTTTTCAGATCGCGCGGCACGGGTTTCAGAATGTGAGTACTCTGTTCACCCTCTTGCGCCAGCCGAAGCGCTCCCCCATCAACCAACATGCCCACCTTCTCCTGGACACCAGAGATGGAGGCACGTTTACGGTTCAACAAAAACAGTCCCGCCGTCTCCGCATCGTATTGCGGCGGATCGTAGGGGAGAATGCGACTGACGTCTTTGCCATCAAACAACACGGTTCACTCCTCTATGGGTTTTGCTGTTACCGCGCCGATTGTATCGGTCTGCGCAGTCGCCAGGAGAATCCCGAAGTCGTCGCGCTCATCGATTTTCAGGTAGCGGCTCTGTACGTCCCGATTCGCACCTTCGCTAAGCATATTGGCGAAAAACGGGAAGAGATGCCCGCATTGATGTTCCTGCTGGGTCTTGGGCAGCGTCAAACTGATCGGGGGCAGCGTCTCGTCAGCATAGTAGGTGTCGTCGTAACGAAAATCATATCGCTTGCGGTCCTCCTGTTCCGTCAGGACGCCAGCGAACACCCCGTTCCGGTATATGGCAGCTTTACGCATTTATCTTCCCCTTCCTCACATCAAGCGAGAGTTCAAGACCAAGGATTTCCGCGATCCGCAACAGGACACTCAACGTCGGGTTGCCCTGTCCGCGTTCCACCTTGCATACCGTATTCACGCTGACCCCGGCCAACTCAGCCAAATGCGGCTGCGTGACGCGCAACTCCTGTCGCCGCGCCTTAATCCGTTCTCCTATCTGCCGTGCAGACAAAGCCAACGCCTCCTTAGTGCCTTACGGCTCGACAAACACGATAAAAAACAAGTCGTTTTCACCCTCGCCCCTTGGGAGAGGGCCGGGGTGAAGGTCGCGGGCTCCGCCCGCGCTAAACATAAATCACACTATAGTATGATTTTTGAAAGGAAAGCAAGCGTAACACACCCATAAATCTCAAAAATCACATTTTAGTGTGGGCCGGGGGCGTACGGCTCTCAGTCAGACGTGAACGTCCGTGATTCGCCACGCCAACGGCTCGGTTTGGCGTAGCGGATCGCGGCGGCTCACCGCCATGTCACTTGTTGAAGCCTTTGTGGTTCATGAATTCCCAGATGCGTCCCATCCATGTGTAACTGCCGGTGCCCGGAGCGGCCTTGCGCTGAAAGCAGTGGGGACGGCCAACCAACGTGTGGAGATCACTCTGGATGCCCATCCGACGGAGCTGCTCCCAGCATTTGATCGAGTTCATCGCCGCCCAGCCGTCTGCATCGCCGTGGATGAAGAGGATCGGGCATGTGGCGAGGTCGAATGAAAACTCGGGAACGAGCCGCGAATCGTCTTCGTTACCGCCCTGTGTGTTCGGTTTTTCCGCGCCATCCGTGAGCGCATACGCCGGATAGATCGCAATCGCCCACTGCACGCTGCAGGAGAGCTTGTCCAGATCGTCGACCGGCCAGTAGGCGCGGCGCTTTGAACTGGTCGCACCCATAAGCGTCAGATGCCCGCCAGCGGAGGAGCCCATGATGCCGATGCGGTCGGGATCAAGCCCCAACGCCGTGGCTTGACTGCGGACGACCCGCACGGCACGCTGCAAATCCTGCCATGCCGTCGTGTGCTTGGCCAGCCCGCCCAATGGACGCGGCGTGCGGTATTTCATCGTCACGACGGTCATGCCCTTTTCATTCAGGAAGCGCCGCGTCGGTGCGACTTCGAAGCCGTCAGGGCTGTTGCCCATGTAACTGCCGCCCGAGTAGATGATCTGAATCGCTTTTGTCGTGCGTGTCTTCGGCATGTGCCACTCAAGATAAGGCACGCACTGGTTGGTTTGCGCATCCGGCATCCGGCCTTCCGGCCAGAGCGGCTCTTTGCGGTACCCGTCGCGGGCGTCGTCGTTCGGATAGCGAGCCATCAGATCGACCTCCTCGCCGAGGCGTCCGTCAAAGTTCATCTGGCGAAGGTACTCAGCGATCCGGTCGAGCCAGTTGTCGTAGGCGGTGCCTTGCTCGCCCTTGTTGGGATCGCCCATGAAGCCGTGCGGCCGATCCGCAAAGAGGTGAATCTCGGCGGGGATTTTCATGCGGCGAAGTTGGCGGTAAATCTGCGTGGAGCCGTTCGGCGAATAGACGTCCGTCCCGCCATGGAAAAGCACCATCGGGCAGGTCTTCGCATCGAACTTAAACACGTCTGTGAGTTTGACGTCGATCGCGTCGCCATCGCGCGTATTGGGGCCGGTCAGCCCGTCGGTAAGCGCATAAGCGGTGTAGATCGGTATCGCCCAGTTGACATGGCACGGAAACTGGTCGAGCGCGTCGACCGCCTCGTATGCCGGCGTGAGCGCACTCGTCGCGAGCAAGACCGTCAGGTGCGAGCCTGCAGAGAAGCCGAACGCGCCGATCTTCCCCGGATCGAAGCCGCGCTTCTGCGCCTCGCTGCGCACGAGACGAACGGCGCGCTGTCCGTCCTGCCACCCGCTCTGATAGATCGGCAGACCTTGCGGGCGCGGCGTCCGATAGGTGAGGCTGACACAGACAAACCCGAGGTCAAGCAACTTCTTGGCGACCCGGTCAATCCAGACGCCGTCGCAGCAGTTCTGATAGCCGCCACCGGAGATCAACAGCATGCACGCTCCGTTTTTCTCCGCCGGAGGATCGTACCAATCGAGATACGGCATCACACGCTCGGCCGGCTTGAATCCCGGCTCTTTGACCTCCTGAGTGGTCGCCGCAATCTGCTGAGGCTGGAAATTCGGAATCTTGCCTTCCGGCCAGAGCGTGACCCGCTCCCCGGCGAACGCCAATACAGCCACTGCGAACCATGCCCCTAGAACCCATGCTCTTTTCATCGTATCATTCCTTTCTTTTTATCAAGGCGTGCCAAAGCAATAGAAGTCCCCGAGCGTACGCAGATAGATCCGGCTCTTCAGGATCACCGGCGTGGCAAAAACCCCGGACGGCAGGGTGTTCGTCACGACGCCACCGAATGAACGGCCAACAGGCACAACGTACCCACCTCCCTTGCGGTCGAAAAGATAAAGATGACCGTTCGCCAACGTAGGCGAGGAGTAGAACGGCGTTTTGAAATCGTGCTGCCAGACTACCTGTCCATCCTTTGCATCGTAGCACCGGAACAAGCCCTGATCGGCAACCGCATACAGCAATCCTTGGTGAAGCAACGGCGACGGCACATACCCCGCCTTGGCGTCCCCCGTCCACGTCACATGCGTCTGCGTTACATCGCCCTGTCCGTCGGCACGGATGGCGAGCGTTTTTCGCCCCGGATACCCGCCCGTCGCGTAGACCGTTAACGCATCTGCCACTGGCGTCGCCACGCAAGTGCGCGCCGGGCCTTCGCAGTTCCACAGCAACGTCCCGTTGTCGGGATCGTAACCGCGCGTACTCAATCCGCCGATGAGCAGCAACTGTTCGCGGCCGGCGACCGTACGCACCAAGGCGGGGGCGTAGCTCTCGTTGTTGGCGCGGATGATTCTGCGCCAGACCACATCGCCGGTAGCACGGTGAAAGGCTGTCAGGTAACACCCCTTGGGGCCTTCCACAGGCACGATCACAGCCGATTTATAGAGTGCGGGCGAGGCGGAGTATCCTTGGATCGTGTTGTAGGGCGCGACGGTTTTGCGCCAAAGGATATCGCCGTTCATGGAGACCGCAGCCATCTCGACACCGGCTCCGACCTGATACGGCACAAACAACCGCTCGCCGTCACACGCCGGTGTCGCGGCGGCCGGTGCGTTATCGGGGTGCTGTCGCCCGACGGGCCCGGCATAGATTTCGGTCTGCCAGACGGTTTTCCCGGTCGCGCGTTCCAAGCCGTAGAGCCAAAGCTGCGCGCGGTCTTTCGTCTTCTCCCCCGCCGTGACATAAATCCGATCGCCAACTATGACCGGTGTCGAGTGGCCGAGTCCCCGCAACGTAACGCGCCAGATGAGGTTTGAACGTTCACCCCACACTGTCGGCGGCGACTGGTTGTCCGGCGCGATATTATCGAGCGCCGGACCGCGCCACCAAGGCCAGTCGCCGGTAGCCGCGACAGGCGGCGGCAACGTATCCCAACCATCTTTCGGTTCGACCTCTGGCAGCGCATCGCCGTACATCCGGCACGCAAACATGCCGACCGCCAAAACCACTGCCGCAACTCTTACGTTCATGATCCCCCCTAACCTCGGTCATTTCAAGTACGTTGAAGCGTATCGAAAGCGGTTGCGGGTGTCCAGCTTCAATCATAGAGGACTTCGAAATCAACGGCTGGCAGTCCCTTCACGATCAGATCGACGTAGTCCGCCGACTCACCCTTTGTAACGGTGAAGCGCTGCTCGACACCGTTGACGAGCACCTTCGACGCATGGCGGCCTTCGGGCAGCAGAATGTGCGCGACGATTTCCTGCGCCGGTGATTCCAGCCGATAGCGCAATCCGCGGTCGGCGAACACCCAGCGCGTATCGACGAATTTCGCGACGCGCTCATAGCCGGTAAGATAACGTCCTTCGGTGTAATCCGTGACCGCCCAACGCGGTGCGAAGCGCAGACGGCGGTACTGCGTGTCGAGGTCGGTGATGCCGGCGAGCCCTTGGTCGACCGCGCTCAGAACCGCAGCTGCTCCCCAGGCGCTCGGGCCGCGTCCCTGCGGCGCGCGCGTCGTCGGATGATAGAGAAAGAACAGCTTGCCGTCGTCCTCCTTGATCATCTTCACCAGCCGCTGCAGAATATCCCAGCCATATTTCTCATACCCGTGCTCGAAAGCGCCCTTGGCGAGTTCGCCAGCCGTGAACGGACAAATCGCACCGTTCACGTATTCGCCGGGGGGATGGTGCCCGATCTTCATGTTATACGGCGGATCAATCGTGAACCATTCGGCGAACGCCTTCGTGGTCTCACGCCGCCCCTTGTACTCTTCGATAATCGAACGGCATTCGTCCCGCGTCAGCATGCCGCGGTTGAGCGCGTAGGCGTCGCTCATGGAGAGACGTTTCGCCTCGTTCTCGTCGTACGGCTCGCAATTGAGCGCGAGTTGGTGGATGAAGAATTTTCCGTTCCAGAGATGCTTCATGGTATTCGCGCGGAGCGTTGCAGCACGCGCACGCCACGCCGCCGCCTTCTCCATGTTGCCGAAGCGTTCGTTGATCCAGGCGAGCTGGCTCATGGCCTGATAGACGCCGGTGTTGTCACCGTGCATGATCGCCATCGGCTCTGTGAGCACTACCGAACGGTTGTGTGAAGAGCCGGGGTCCTTCGTAAAATCCCAAGTGTCGATGGTGTAGGGACGCTTGCAAAGTCCACGTTCCGGATCCCAGCGCTTCACATCGCTCGTCTGGTAGTCGATGCCCTTCTCAAGCCGCGGCAGCGCTCTCTTCAACCACTCGTCGTCACCCGTGACGCGCCATGCCTGCATACACCCCTCGACCATCAGGTATTCGATGTCGGCCTCTAGTTCGAGCCGGACGAGCGACTGGTTGTCTTCTGGATACAGCACCGAACAATCCTCGGGCACGTACATCCAGTGGGGATCATCGATCTGCTTGATGAGCTCGAAGAACTGTCCGTCGGCACGCTGCGTGTCGAGAATGAAATCGAGGAAGCTCGTGAGGTCGTGCTCCCAGTGACAGAATCCCTTCATCTGGTGGACGTGATCGCGGATCCAGTTGAGCTGGCACATGAGATAGCGCCCGTCGATCGCCACCAGCCGACGGTCTGCCCAAACGACTTTGCGGAGGTTCCAGATCGTGTCGCCGAAGTCGTGCTCCTTCGTCGTCAGCAGGCCGGGGCACGCGAACTCCCTGTTGTTGTAGGTGCCGCACGTCTTCCCCCCGCAACGCTGCCGCGGCAGCGGATTCATGAACTTGACTTCATGCCCCGCGTTCATCTTCAACGTCGCCGCATCCGGCTTCTGACGCACCGGCAGTTTCGGCAACGCCGCGAAGACCTCCGCAACCAGTACTACGGACACGGTACCAATCACTATTCGTTTCATCTTCTCGCTCCGATTTTCGCCATCTTCTTTGACAAGGGTGATCGTAAAATGGAGGCCATCGCCCATACACCCCTACCAAAAACAACGGGCGGAGTGCGTGATGCGCCCCGCCCGCTGTTTGATCAAATGACGCGCTTAGATGAAGACATCGTCAAGCTGACTCTGGGCTTCGGCTTGAAGCGCCGCCATCTCCTCTTCGCTGATCGGCTCGGCCAACGGCACGAGCTTGATGTGGCGGTGCAGCGGGAAGCCGGTACCGCCAGGAATCAGGTGACCGAGGATGACGTTCTCCTTGAAGCCGCGCAACTCGTCCACGCGACCCATGGCAGCCGCATCAGTGAGCACACGCGTAGTGTCCTGGAAGGAGGCCGCAGAGATAAAGCTGTCGGTCTCAAGCGACGCCTTGGTGATACCTAGCAACGCAGGCTGCGCTTCGGCGGGCCGCTTGCCTTCGGCCACGATCTCTTCGTTGACCTCCAAGAACTTCTGCCGCGTGACCTGCTCGCCCCAGAGGAAGTCGGTGTCGCCGGGGTTGGTGATGCGAACCTTGCGCAGCATCTGACGCACGATGATCTCGATGTGCTTGTCGTTGATCTCCACACCCTGCAGGCGGTAGACCTGCTGCACCTCGTTGACCAAGTAGCGCTGCAGTTCCTGAGGACCGCAGATGTCGAGAATCTCCTGCGGCACCACTGGGCCTTCGGTGAGCTGCTGGCCCTTCTTGACACGGTCGCCCTTGAACACGACCACTTGCTTGCCCATCGGAACCAGATGCTCCTCGACATGGCCAGTCACTTCGTCGCGCACGATCAAGCAGCGTTTGCCGCGCTGGTGCTCGCCGAAGTCCACGACACCCTCGATACGCGAGATTTCCGCCGCATCCTTGGGCTGGCGCGCTTCGAAAAGCTCGGCCACACGCGGCAGACCGCCGGTGATGTCACGCGTCTTCGCCTCTTTGCGCGGTGTCTTCGCAATCATCATACCGGGCGACACACGCGCACCTTCCTTCACCATGACGACGGCACCAGCCGGGATATGGTAAAAGCCCAGAATATCGCGGGTCTCCGGATCGGTGACGATGATCTGCGGATGCAGATCCTCCTTGGTATCGAGCACCACCAAAGTGTGCATCCCGGTCTCGGCATCCACGTCGGTACGGACCGACACATCGTCCACAAAATCCTGGAACGACACGGCACCGTGCTTTTCGGCCATGATCGGCACGGAGTGCGGATCCCACATGGCCACGCGCTGGCCGGGCTTGACGGCCACGCCATCTTCGGCGAGCAACACCGTGCCCATCTGCAGGTTGTAGGTGTCGATCTCAACGCCGTTCTCATCGACGATCTGGATCGAACCGTTTTTGTTGAGCACAACCGAGTGACCCTCGTCGTTGCGCACGGTACGCAGATCAACAAACTTGATGAAACCGCCGTGTTTGAGCACGATTTCCGGCGCCTTCGACACCGTTGACACCGTACCGCCGATGTGGAAGGTACGCATCGTCAACTGGGTGCCCGGCTCGCCGATGGACTGCGCCGCGATAATGCCGACCGCCGTGCCGATCTCAACGGGCTTGCCTGATGAGAGGTCACGGCCATAGCATTTGGCGCACATGCCGTAAGGCGCGTCGCACGTGAGACCGCTGCGGATCCAGACACGTTCGATGCCGGCATCCTCCAGAGCCTTGCAGGCCGTCTCGTCGATCTCCGCATTCGCTGCGACCAGCACATTACCGGTCGCGAGGTGGCGAATATCGTAGAGCGCCGTACGGCCCAGCACACGGGTACGCAGTGGGATCAGCGTCTCGTCACCCTCTTCAACCGCCTCGACCTCAATGCCGTTCACGGTGTTGCAGTCCTGGATCGTGATAATCACGTCCTGCGCCACATCCACCAGCTTACGCGTCAGATAACCGGCATCCGCCGTCTTGAGCGCGGTGTCGGCCAGACCCTTACGCGCACCGTGGGTGGAGATAAAGTACTCCAACACACTGAGACCTTCGCGGAACGACGCCGTGATAGGACGCTCAATAATCTCTCCAGACGGATTGGCCATCAGACCACGCATACCAGCGAGCTGGCGGATTTGCAACTTCGAGCCGCGGGACTTGGAGTCCACCATCATGAAGACCGGGTTGGTCTCAGTCGGGTTGGGCTGCGCCTCGGTCACGTTGCGGTCGATTGCCTTGTACAGATCATCCGACACCTTTTCAGTGGCAGCCGTCCACACGTCGACAATCTTGTTGTGCCGCTCGCCGTCCGTGATCACACCGGTCAGGAACTGGCTGTTGACCTTCTCGACTTCAGCGTAGGCATTGGCGATGATCTCTTCCTTGTTCTTCGGACGGATCATGTCCTTCAAGCCCATCGAGACGCCCGCCAGGGTGGCGTGCTTGAAGCCGAGTGTCTTCAACTCATCCAAAACCTGAACCGTAGCGGCATGACCGGCCACCTGATGACAATGCAGGATCAGATCGCCGAGCTTGCTCTTGTCGACCTTGTCGTTGACGTAGCCCAGCTCGTCCGGCCAGATCTCGTTGAAGATCACGCGACCGGCGGTCGTCTCGATCACGCGGACATCCGGGGTGCCGTAACGACGGCCTTCGCTACCGAAGTCCGGATTGCGCAGGCGGATGCGCGTATGATGCGTGATGGCTTTTTCAGCCAGAGCGAAGTCAACCTCCGCCGCATCATTGAAGAGCGGCAGATGCGTCCCGTCGGGCGGTGTCTTGCCGGCGATCTTGCCGGCCAGCTTGTCACTTTGGCTCGGGATGGTCAGGTAATAGATACCCAGAGCGACATCCTGCGTCGGTGTCATGATCGACTTGCCGGAAGCCGGCGAGAAAATCGAGTTGGAGGCCAGCATCAGCAGGCGGCTCTCCAACTGCGCCTCGACCGACAACGGCACGTGCACGGCCATCTGGTCACCGTCGAAATCGGCGTTGAACGCGGTACAGACCATCGGATGGATGCGGATCGCTTCGCCTTCGACCAGCACCGGCTCGAAACTCTGGATCGAGAGACGGTGCAGCGTCGGCGCACGGTTGAGCATCACGGTCTTACCCTTGGTCACCTCCTCGAGGATATCCCAGACCTGCTCGTCGTGGCGCTCGATCATCTTACGCGCCGTACGCACGGTATGGCAGATACTCTTCTCCTTGAGACGGCGGATGATGAACGGCTCGAAGAGCGTCAGCGCCATCTTTTTGGGCAGGCCGCACTGCGTGATCTTCAGTTCGGGGCCGACGACGATCACCGAGCGCCCTGAGTAGTCCACGCGCTTACCGAGCAGGTTCTGACGAAAACGACCGGTCTTGCCTTTGAGCATATCGCTCAGCGACTTGAGCGGGCGGTTGCCAGCGCCGGCGACAGCGCGACCGTGGCGGCCGTTGTCAAACACCGCGTCAACCGCCTTCTGCAACATGCGCTTCTCGTTGCGGATGATGACATCCGGTGTCTTGAGCAACAGCAGGTTTTTCAGACGATTGTTGCGGTTGATCACGCGGCGGTAGAGGTCGTTCAGATCCGATGTCGCGAAGCGACCGCCCTCGAGCGGCACCAACGGACGCAATTCCGGCGGAATCACCGGCAGGCAGTCCAGAATCATCCATTCGGGACGCGCCTTGCTGGAACGGAATCCGTCCACGACCTTCATGCGCTTAGTGATCTTCTTGCGCGTCTGCTTGCTGCGCGTGTTTTCGATCTGCTCTTCAAGATCCTGCATGAGCTGGTCGAGATCAACCTTGTTGAGCGCGCGGCGGACCGCCTCGGCACCCATCATCGCCGTGAAGCTCTCGCCGTACTTCTCGATCACCTCATGGTATTCGGCATCCGTCAGCAATTGCAGATACTCCAGCGGCGTATCACCCGGCTCGATGACCATGTAATCTTCGTAATAGAGCACACTCTCCAGTTCGCTGGCGGTCTTGTCCAAGATCAAGCCGATGCGGCTGGGGTTGCATTTGAAGAACCAGATGTGCGAGACCGGCACAGCCAACTCGATGTGGCCCATGCGCTGACGACGCACACGCGACACCGTCACCTCGACACCGCAGCGGTCGCAGACCACGCCCTTGTGCTTGATCCGCTTATACTTGCCGCATGTGCACTCCCAATCACGCGTGGGGCCGAAGATCCGCTCACAGAAAAGACCGTCACGTTCCGGACGGTAGGTCCGGTAGTTGATAGTCTCGGGATTGCGGACCTCGCCCTTGCTCCAGGAACGGATGGTCTCGGGCGACGCGAGTGTAATACTCACAGCGTCATAATGCCCGCCCGCATCAAACATTCCACCAAACATTTCTCGTGCTGCATAAGGATTCATTGTGAACCTCCTGAAGGGTCGCCTTAAAATTTGCTCAACTCAGAGGCCGGGCCCATTTGCTCACCGCCCAGCAACTTCATGTCCAGACACAGACCGCGCAACTCGTGCATCAGCACCGAGAAGGACTCCGGCATGCCGGCATCCAGCGTGTTCTGCCCCTTCACGATCGCCTCATAAATGCGGGTACGCCCGCCGACGTCGTCGGACTTAACCGTCAACAGCTCTTGCAGAGCGTAGGCCACGCCGTACGCCTCAAGTGCCCAGACCTCCATCTCGCCCATGCGCTGGCCGCCGTACTGCGCCTTGCCGCCCAGCGGCTGCTGCGTCACCAGCGAGTAAGGCCCGGTGGCGCGCGCGTGGATCTTGTCGGTGACCAGATGGTGCAACTTGAGCATGTAGATATGGCCGACCACCACGCGCTGATCGAAGGGCTCGCCCGTGCGGCCGTCATAGACGACGCTCTTACCGTCCTCGCAAATCCATGCGTTACCGGTCTTTTCTTTCTGCGCATCGTGCGCCTCGCGCAGCAGGCTGTCGATTAGATTCTCTTTCACACCGTCGAACACCGGGGATGCGGCATAAAAGCCAAGCTCTTTACAGGCTATGCCGAGACAAGTCTCGAAGAGCTGCCCCAGATTCATACGCGAAGGCACACCGAGGGGGTTCAGCACGATGTCCACCGGCGTACCGTCCGGCAGGAACGGCATGTCGCAATCCGGCACGATCCTGGCCACGACGCCCTTGTTGCCGTGACGGCCTGCCAGCTTGTCGCCTACCGAGAGGTTTTTCTTCTCGGCGATGTAAACCCGCACCTGCTTGATGACGCCGCCTTCATCCGTGAGGCCGTCCAACTCCGCGAACTCACCACCGCCGCTTTCCTGCTCTTTCAGTTCATCGAACTTGGGACGGAAGCCGTTGATGATCTCTTCGATCTTCTGCTGCACCGGGCTGCTCTCGATCTGGATGTGATCGTGTGCTTTAGCCAGGCGCGCCAACAACGTCTTGGTGATCTTGCGGTTGGCTGGGATGATGATGTCACCGGTTTCCACGTCCAGCACATCGAGCGGGATCTTCTCGCCCAGCAGGATGTTGCTCAGTGCCGTGGTCAGTTCCTCCTCCAAAGCCGCCTGTTTCTTCTTGCGCTCCGCCTCAACGTCGCGGACCTCTTTCTTCTCTTCGGGCGACGCCGCGAGCGACAGGAACGGACGCCGGACCTCTTGCTGCGAGGTCACCTTGACATCCATCACGATGCCATAAACACCGCTCGGGACAGTCAGCGACGTGTCGCGCACGTCGGCCGCCTTTTCACCGAAAATCGCGCGCAGCAGCCGCTCTTCCGGCGCCAGTTCGGTCTCGCTCTTCGGCGTGATCTTGCCGACCAGAATATCGCCGGGGCGCACTTCGGCACCCACGCGCACCACGCCGTCCGGCCCCAGATTCCTGAGGGCGTCCTCGCCCACGTTGGGGATGTCGCGCGTGATCTCTTCCGGGCCGAGCTTGGTATCGCGCGCGCCGACCTCGAAATCCTGAATGTGGATCGAGGTGAAGACATCGTCACGCACCACTCTTTCGCTCACGACAATGGCATCTTCGAAGTTGTAACCGGACCACGGCATGAAGGCCACCAGCAGGTTCTTGCCGAGCGCCAGTTCACCTCCGCAGGTAGCGGGACCGTCCGCCAGCACATCACCCTTCTTGACCTTCTGCCCGACCTTGACGACCGGCTTCTGGTTAAAACAGGTGCCGGCATTGCAACGGCGGAATTTCTGGAGGGCGTAACGGTAGACACCCCTGGCGTTCTCATTCTTTTTGGGCTTGCCCGACGGCATCCTTCCGCTGAGCGTGACAACGATGTCACTCGCGGAGGCGTATGCCACCACGCCGTCACTCTCGGAGAGCACCGTCACACAGGAGTCGGACGCGGCCCGCGTCTCAAGACCGGTCGCCACGAAAGGACGCTCGCACCTCAGTAGCGGCACCGCCTGACGCATCATGTTTGCGCCCATCAACGCACGGTTGGCGTCGTCATGCTCTAAGAACGGGATCAAACCGGCGGCGATCGAAACAAGCTGCATCGGCGAGACGTCCATAAACTGGACGCGCATGCGGTCAACATCCTCAAACTCGGTCTCGACACGGCAGGTGACGCGTTCGGAAGCGAAACTGCCATCCGGCTTGAGTTCCGAGTTCGCCTGCGCAATGACGTATTTTTCTTCCGCGTCGGCAGACAGGTACTGCACCTGATTCGTGACCCTACCGTTACGCACCACGCGGTACGGCGTCTCGATAAAGCCGAACTGATTGATCTGCGCGTAAATGCTGAGCGATGAAATCAAACCGATGTTCGGTCCTTCCGGCGTCTCGATCGGACAGATGCGGCCGTAGTGCGAGGAGTGCACGTCGCGGACCTCAAAGCCCGCGCGCTCACGGCTCAGTCCGCCGGGACCGAGCGCCGAGAGGCGGCGCTTGTGGGCCAGGCCGCTCAGCGGATTGGTCTGGTCCATGAACTGGCTCAATTGGCTGCGGCCAAAGAAATCCTGCACCACGGCGGAGAGCGATTTGCTGTTGACCAGACGGGCGGGCGCCAACACGCCGCTCGCGGGATCAAAGAGCGTCATGCGCTCGCGGATCAGGCGCTCGGTACGCGCCAGACCTATGCGGCACTGGTTCTCCAACAGTTCCCCGGCCGTGCGGATACGGCGGCTACCGAGATGGTCGATGTCATCGACGTGCTCTTCTCCGACGTAAATGCGCAACAACAGGCGGATCGCCTCGATCACATCGATGCCGCTCTCGTGCAGGATCCGCAGGTCATCAGGGACCTTGCCCGACAGCCCCAGCTTCTGGTTGATCTTGTGACGTCCGACCTTGCCCAGATCATAGCGGCGCGGCTCGAAGAAGAGCCGCTTAAGCAACGTCTTCGCGTTTGATGACGTCGCCGGATCGCCCGGACGCAGCCGCTTGTAAATATCCTTGAGCGCATCCTCTTCCGAACGGATGTTGGCCTTTGCGTCTTCGATCAACGTCTTGATCAAGACGCCTTCATCGACCGAGACATCCACCACCTCGACCCTGTCGAAGCCGGCGGACGCGATCTGCTCAAGCAACGCCGGAGTGATCGGATCGTAGCGGCGGGCCAGAACAGCCTGCGATTCGACATCGACCAGGTCATCCTTCATGATCAGGCACTCAAGCTCTTCGGCATCGTGCTGTTCCCTCACGTTCAGCATCTTTTCGGTGTAGAACAACTTGAGGATGTCCTCGTCGGTTCCATATCCAAGTGCCCGCAAGAAGGTCGTGGCATAGAACTTACGGCGACGACGACGGCGGTCCATATAGACCCACATGATGTCGCTGGAATCAAACTGGATTTCGATCCACGAGCCGCGGTCGGGAATCAGCCGGATGGAGTAGAGCGTCTGTCCGTTGGGGTGGATCGCCTGCTCCGAGCAGATGCCGGGCGAGCGGTGCAACTGCGAGACGATCACGCGCTCGGCACCGTTGATGACAAAGGAGCCATCGCGGGTCATGAGCGGAATCTCGCCCATGTAGACATCCTCTTCGCGGATCTCGTCGCCGTCTTTGAGGCGGAAGGTCGCATGCAGCGGAGCGGCGAACGTGCTGCCGTCGGCCAGGGCGGTCAACGCATCGCACTTGGGCTCGCCTAGATCGTACTTGACGAAATCGAGCGTGTAACGACCATCATAGCTGTCGATGGGGAACACCTCGTGGAAAATGGCCTGCAACCCCTTCTTTTCGCGCTTACTGGGCGCGGTGCCGATCTGCAGAAAATCTTGGTACGATTGCGTCTGAATAGCGATCAGATCGGGCGGCTGAATCACGGGCTTCAGCTTGCCGAACATTTTGCGTTCAACCATTGCCTACCTCAGGTTGGAATGTTATGGACGAGGGTTGTCAACTCAAGGACTTCGCACGCAGGAGCGCTTTTGCCCCCACCGCCCGCCGCGCGCCCTGACACAGTTTTCAGCCAGCCGGTTGTGAATGGAAGTGTGGTAAGCAGCCACTTTGTTAACTGATTCACACTTCGGCTGGTTCATGCATCATCAGGCGTTCGGGTGCGTTTTGTCCCTTTTTTGACAAACACGAAAATGATGACGGGGTCGGGCTTCTCCCTCTCGGCGCACACGGCGTGTTGAGGAAAGCGAGGACTGCCCGCGTCATCACCGAGCAGTCCCCGCGTTTTACACACGGCGCGTGTTACTTGATCTCAACCTTGGCACCGGCCTTCTCAAGCTGCTCCTTCAGCTTCGCGGCCTCTTCCTTCGAGACGCCTTCCTTCACAGCCTTCGGGGCGGCCTCGACCAAGTCCTTGGCATCCTTCAGGCCGAGGCTCGTGATCGCGCGCACCTCTTTGATCACGCCGATCTTGTTGGCGCCGACATCGGCCAAGATCACGTCAAACTCGGTCTTTTCCTCAACCGGCGCAGCAGCAGCGGCGGGAGCCGCGGCGACAGCCACGGGAGCGGCGGCGGTGACGCCCCACTTCTCTTCCAGCGCCTTAACCAGCTTGGAGATCTCAAGCACCGAGAGGTTGCTCAGATATTCAATCACTTCTTCGTTCGTCATGGTTCTCTTCCTTTTCTTTTGTGCAACCGCACGCGTCCATTCGCGGGCGGGGTTCCCGCTAGCGCCACTCCTCATAAAGGAGCCGTTCGCGCCACATGGCGCACTGGGGTGCCGACACCCGCCGACACCCGCGCCGTCGGTTTTTACGACACACGTTTATGCCGCAGATCCGTCTTTCTTCTCCTCGTACGCCTTGAGGGCGTAGAGCATATCCAACAACGGCGCGTTCAACACGCGCACCAGGCTCGTCGCCGGCGCCTGCAGCGTGCCCAACAGCATGCCGCGCATAGCGTCCTTCGACGGCAACTTCGAAAGTTCTTCCACTTCCGCCGCAGTCAGCAGCGCCGCCTCGAAGCTGGCGCCCTTGATCGACGCCTTGTCATTCTGCTTCACAAAGGCGACCAGCGTCTTGGCCACCTCGGCCACATCGCCGCTGCCCGTCACGATGGCGGTCGGGCCGGAAAACAGCGCGGACACGTCGTCCCAGCCAAGCTCTTTGGCAACTCGGCTTAGGTAGGTGTTTTTCACCACCATGGCACGCGAGTCCAACTTGGTCAGGCTCTGGCGCAGCGCGGTCAGTTGCGTGACTTTAAGCCCGCCGTAATTCAGGACAAAGCAGAAATCGGACGCTTTGACGCGCTCGATGACCTCATTCAGGATAGAAACTTTTTCGACTCTCATGTCATCCGTCTCCCGTGATTAAACCGCATCCTCGGTTCTGAGCTGTACGCGCACGCCCACACCCATCGTCGAACTGACCGTGAGGGAACGGATGAACGTCCCTTTCGCTGCCGCCGGGCGCTCGGACTGAACCGCCTTCACGATGGCGTTGATGTTGCCGACCAGTTTGTCGGCGTCAAAGCTGCTCTTGCCGCAGAGCACGCAGACGTTGCCGGTGCGATCCATACGGAAGTCAACCTTGCCGCCCTTGGCCGCCTTGACCGCCGCCGCCGTGTCATCCGTCACCGTGCCGGTCTTGGGGTTCGGCATCAAGCCGCGGGGACCGAGCACGCGGGCGATCTTGCGCACCTCTTTCATCGCGTCGGTGGTCGCGATCGCCACGTCAAAGTCAGTCCAGCCGTCCTTGACCTTTTCGATCAGCTCCTCATAGCCGACTTCATCCGCGCCAGCCTCCTTCGCCTCATCGGCGTGCGTGCCGGCCGCGAACACGATCACGCGGACCGTCTTACCGGTGCCGTGCGGCAGGGTAACGGTCCCGCGCACGGTCTGGTCGGACTTCTTGAAGTCCACGCCGAGGCGCATCGCGACTTCCACTGTCTCGTCAAATTTCGCATTGGCGTTGGCCTTAACGAACGCCACCGCCTCCTCCAAGCTGACCAGCTCCGTCGGAGCCTTCTTCAGCACATCGCTATAACGCTTGCCATGTTTTGCCATGATCCGTGTCCCCTTATGCCTTAGTCAACAACCTCGATACCCATATTGCGTGCGGTACCTTCGATCATCCGCATTGCGGCCGCTTCGTCAGAGGCGTTGAGGTCCGCCTTTTTAATCTCGGCGATCTTGCGGACCTGCTCGCGCGTGACTTTACCGACCTTGTCGCGGTTGGGGACCCCGGAGCCCTTGGCCAGCCCAGCCTCCTTCTTCAGCAGCGTGGAGGCGGGCGGACTCTTGAACACGAGGGAAAAACTGCGGTCCGCATACACCGTGATGACCACGGGGATGATCAGACCCGCTTTGTCTTGAGTCTTGGCGTTAAACTCTTTGCAGAACGCCATGATGTTGACGCCTTGAGCACCCAACGCGGGGCCCACCGGCGGCGCAGGATTCGCCGCACCTGCGGGAATCTGCAATTTCACGATACCCGTGACTTTCTTTGCCATAACTTTGCCTACTGTGTCTGTCGCGGCCCTCCCGGCATCCCTACCGGTACAGACGGACCGCAGTTGACGAGCCGCCGCCGCGCTCCAAGCGCAGCGGGATCGGCTGAACGGCTACGCGTTCTCGTTGACCGCGCGCTCGATCTGCCAATACTCCAGCTCGACCGGAGCGGAGCGTCCGAAGATCGCCACAGAGACCTTCAGCTTGCCCCGGTCAGGATCCACCTCATCGACGGTACCGCTGAAACTCATGAACGGACCGTCAATGATCTTCACGGCATCGCCCGGCTCAAACTGAACCTTGGGCTTAGCCTTTTCCTTGTCCGTATCCGCCGTTTGATTGATGATCGCATCAACCTCGTCGGCGGAAAGCGGCATCGGACGTTCGCCACCAATAAAACCGATCACACCCGGCGTCTCCTTAAGAAACCGCCAAGTGGGTTCCAATACATTGCGCTCCCCATCATAGAGAGCCAAGTTAATCAACACATACCCCGGGAAAAACTTACGGGTGACGGTGGTCTTAACCCCGTTCCTGACCTCGGAGACCTTCTCGGTGGGGATCATGACCTCGCCAATATACTCCCCCATCTCCTCGATCCGCACCCGCGCCTCGATCGAACGCTTGACCTTCTGCTCCTGACCGGTCAGGGTGTGAAGCACAAACCACTGTTTTGTCATGGACGGCCCCCCCGCGTTAGGCATGGATCAACTGCAGGAAAAACATGATGGTTTTGTCGCAGCACAACACCACCACGGCCAAGATCACGATAAACGTAATCACGACGACCGTCGAATCGACCAATTCTTGACGGTCAGGCCAAGAGATCTTTTTGAATTCGATCCCGACATCGCCGAGATACGCTCCCAGACTCTGGATGATTTGCTTTACGTTGCTCATGTCCCAAGACCCTTCGGTCATTCCGCTCCCAAAACGCGAAAACCTGTTGCCGCTCCTCCGACGGAAACGGCGACAGATACCCGTTCTAACTGGCAGGCCAGGAGGGACTCGAACCCCCAACGCCCGGTTTTGGAGACCGGTACTCTGCCAAATTGAGCTACTGGCCTAAAAACTTCTTCGAGAGACGACTACCTCGTTTCGCGGTGCAACGTACGCTTCCTCTCCGTCGGGCAGAACTTCTTCATCTCCAGACGGTTGGTCGTCGTACGCTTATTGCGCGTCGTCGTGTAATTGCGGCGCTTGCACTCGGTGCACGCCAAAATGGCTAATTCTCTCGGCATATCCGCCTCTTTGCTCCTGCCTTGAACCCGTGCCGCGTCCGGGACGCCGCAGCGCCCCGGACGGACACGCTCACAGGAAGCTCACTTACTTCACAACTTTAGACACCGTACCCGCGCCGACCGTGCGGCCGCCTTCACGAATGGCGAAACGCATCTTGTCTTCCAGCGCGACGGGCGAGATCAACTTCACGGCGATCGAGATGTTGTCGCCCGGCATGACCATTTCCACGCCCTCGGGCAGCGTGATGTCGCCCGTGACGTCGGTCGTGCGGATGTAGAACTGCGGACGGTAGCCCTTGAAGAACGGCGTGTGACGGCCGCCCTCTTCCTTACTGAGGACGTACACCTCACCGTTGAACTCGGTGTGCGGCGTGATCGAGCCCGGCTTGGCCAGAACCTGGCCGCGCTCGACCTCTTCCTTCTTCGTGCCGCGCAGCAGGCAGCCGACGTTGTCGCCAGCCTGGCCCTGGTCCAGCAACTTGCGGAACATCTCGACGCCCGTGCAGGTCGTCTTGGCGGTCGGGCGCAGGCCGATGATCTCGACTTCGTCGCCCACCTTGATGAGACCGCGCTCAATACGACCGGTCACCACCGTACCGCGGCCCTCAATCGAGAACACGTCTTCGATCGGCAACAGGAACGGCTTGTCCAGCGCACGCTGCGGCTCGGGAACGTAGCTGTCCAAAGCGTCCATCAGATCGGTGATGCACTGGCAGGCCGGATCATCCACGCTCGTGGCCTTGGTGGCGGGCAGCGCCGACCCGCGCACGATCGGAATGTCGTCGCCAGGAAATTCATACTTCGAAAGCAACTCGCGGACTTCCATCTCGACGAGGTCCAGCAACTCGGCGTCGTCAACCAGATCCACCTTGTTCAGGAAAACTACGATCGCGGGCACGCCGACCTGGCGGGCAAGAAGGATGTGCTCGCGGGTCTGCGGCATCGGCCCGTCCGCCGCGCTCACAACCACGATCGCACCGTCCATCTGCGCGGCACCGGTGATCATGTTCTTGACGTAGTCAGCGTGACCGGGGCAGTCCACGTGAGCGTAATGACGACTGTCGGTGCTGTACTCGACGTGCGAGGTAGCGATCGTCAGAATCTTGGTAGCGTCGCGGCGGCCCGCAGACTCGGATGCCTTCGCCACCTGATCATAGGAAATCGGGGCGCAAAGGCCTTTGAGGGACTGTACGTTGGTGATCGCTGCGGTCAGCGTGGTTTTGCCGTGGTCGACGTGGCCGATCGTGCCAACGTTGACGTGTGGCTTCTCGCGAACAA
>Ga0255343_1001667_pt1 | contig 28626 bp, 27 predicted proteins | sample wastewater_treat_4_FD_192413 | JGI IMG/M metagenome (GOLD analysis project Ga0255343, IMG submission 192413) | Wastewater microbial communities from Lulu Island WWTP, Vancouver, Canada - plant16 | ecosystem: Engineered > WWTP > Wastewater > Unclassified | place: Canada: Vancouver, British... | reverse complement strand
CGGAGTGATTTGTCTGACTTTGATTCTCGGAACAAACATCATACCGCCCATATACTGTGCGATACGCCCTTTGATCTGCTCGGTTTCATAATACCAGCCCAGCGTCCGGCTACGGGTGAACTTCGCTCTCGGATTGCGTTCCTTTTGCTCTGCAAGCATAAATTTCAGGTCGATCTTATGGTCGGGATTGTATTCGTAGAGTATGCCGAAATCGGAGCATTTTGTAAGGAAATCCTCAAAGTTTTCGCTGACCTTGATAGCCTGATCTATTGCATATTTCAGCTTGGCTTTCCAGCTCAATCCCTGCCGTGACATATCCCATTCCCAATGGTTCTTTACTTTGCCCATTTCGGGATGTTCGATCACGGACAAATGATGCTGACGGCAAACCTCGTCCGTGATGTTCATGAGCTTCTGAAATGACCTGTCCTGCTTGGTAGTCCTGCGGTTCTCGTGCGTTTCAAAAGTCCTGCCGTCGATGCAGTTGGTGTTATTGAAAACACAGTGAAGGTGGGTATGCTCCTTGTCGATGTGACAAGTCATGAAATACTGGTATTTGCCTTTGAGGAACTGCTCGCATATCTCCTGACCTAATTGCAAAGCTCGCTCTGGCGTGATCTCCCCAGGCTTGAAACTGACAATGAAGTGCTGGGCAAGAACGGAGCTTTTGCCTGTACCGTGTTTCCGAATCTCAGCAAAATCATGACTTGCCTGCAAAGGATCAGAGCTGCAACCTTCTGTGATTATCAATCTTCCGTTATCGGTCTTTTCGGGGGTGGCGATGTAGTTCAGTGCTGCAAGGTCATCAGCAGAGATTGAAAATATCTTAGTGGTTGCCAGAGTTTGTTCATCCCTTCCTTGATCTCGGCAATATCATCATCGTAAACTCTGCCGCCGCTGTTAGCACGGACAGCGATCTGATTGATATTGCCTGAGATGGTTCTTGCAAGTCTGAGCAGTTCGCTCAGCTTCTCCTCGTTAAACTGGACGATGTAGCCCTCGAAGATCATCGCCCTGACGAACTCGCTTCGTGACTTCATTCCGCTGTTGCGGAATTTGCGGTCAATGGCATCAAGCTCCTCTCGGCTCACCCTGATCTTCAGGTAGAGATCACGGCGATTCTTGTTTTCTTTCTCATTCATTTTGGTGTAAACCTCTCTTTTTATTTTTCTGTGCAGGGTTTCAGGGGCGGCAGCCCTCTGACAAGCGGTGCGAATGTGGAAGTCACGAATGTGCGCCCACGATTTGCCGAGCTTATTAGGTATTTCTTATGGAGACCTCAGCCCAAACAGCTACCTTTGATATAACACTAATAGAAGGACTATATCGTAATCGAATAATGGAGGTAAATCATATGTTATCTATACCTGAATTGGCAATGCCAAAATCAAATACAGTCACTACGGTCTATAACGGCATACGTGAAGTCTGGACGGACTACGAACAGGCTAAAGCGTATTACCTTGAACTCATGATGACCACCGATGGCGAGGAACGTGACCGTGCGGAGTGTGTTTATATTCAACTTCTACATGGTCTTGATGAGTGTTCTGATGAATAAAAAGAGCTGAATCATATACAACAATACAAAAGCCGTACTCTCAGTTTTTGAGGAGTTCGGCTTTTGTAGTTTATCGAATGATAATATGGTCTAATTTAGTAGAAAGATATAAAAATATGTAGTTTCCCCATTGAAAAACATTGCGGAATGTGGTATAATATATAAGATAATACCCTGAAACATTTGAGGGGCATGGAGGTCATAACATGGCAAAAGCTGCTAAACCGAAAAAAGTTGTTTCAATGGAAGAAGCTTTATGGAAATCTGCGGACAAGCTCCGTGGCTCTGTTGAGCCTGCTGAGTATAAGCACGTTGTTCTGAGCTTGTTCTTCCTGAAATTCGCAAGTGATAAATTTGAAGCTCAGCGTAAAATGATCGTTGAGAAATATGGGGATAAATTTGTAGACAATATTGCTTTCTATACGAAAGATAATGTTTTCTATCTTCCTGCCGAGAGCCGCTGGAGCTTTATCATGGAAAATGCAAAGCAGGACGATATTGCTCTTAAAATAGATACTGCTCTCTTTACAATAGAGAAAACAAATCCTGCACTGAAAGGCGCACTCCCTGATAACTACTATTCTCGTTTACATATAGATACAAGCAAGCTCGCATCGCTGCTTGATGAAATTGATAAGATCAATACCGATGATTCCGAGAATGATATTATTGGACGAATCTATGAGTATTTTCTCGGTAAGTTTGCTCTGGCAGAAGGTAAAGGCAAGGGAGAATTCTATACTCCGAAATGTATCGTTAATCTTATTGCCGAGCTGATAGAGCCGTATGACGGCATACTGTATGACCCTTGTTGCGGTTCGGGCGGTATGTTCGTGCAGTCAATAAAATTCGTTGAAGCCCACAGCGGCAACAAAAAGAAAGTATCTATCTACGGTCAGGAGTATACCAACACCACATTCAAGCTCGCAAAAATGAACCTTGCTATTCGTGGTATTTCTGCTAACCTGGGCGAAATGGCTGCGAATACCTTTACTAACGATCAGCACAAAGATCTGAAAGCAGATTACATCATGGCAAATCCTCCATTCAATCAGAAGGAATGGAGAGCTGAAAACGAGCTTGTCGATGATCCCCGTTGGAATGGATATGAAGTACCTCCTACAAGTAACGCTAACTATGGCTGGATCCTGAATATCGTTTCAAAGCTGTCTCAGAATGGTGTTGCTGGCTTCCTGCTTGCAAACGGTGCTTTATCTGATGACGGCACGGAGCTGAAAATCAGAAAGCAGCTCATTGACAACAATCTTGTCGAGGCTATTATTATCCTGCCGAGAAGTTTGTTCTACACAACAGACATAAGCGTTACGCTATGGATACTGAATAAAAACAAGAAAGCCCGTGATGTTGAAAAAAACGGCGAGACTATTCATTATCGTGACCGTGAGCGTGAAATACTGTTTATGGATCTGCGTCAAATGGGCAGTCCGTTTGAAAAGAAATATGTGGAGCTGACCGAGGAAGACAGAGCCAAAGTTACAGCTACATACCACGCTTGGCAGCAGAAAGGCTATGAAGGAACCTATCAGGATGTTCCTGAGTTCTGTTACAGTGCTTCTTACGATGAAGTTGCTGAAAAGGGCTTCACTCTTGTGCCAAGCCGATATATTGAGTTCGTAAACCGTGATGAAAACATAGATTTTGATACCAAGATGAAGGGCTTGCAGGCTGAACTGAAAGAGCTGTTGATCGAAGAAGAAAAGTCTAAGGCTGATCTGCTGGAAGTGTTTAAGGAGTTGGGGTATGAAATCAAGTTATAAAATGCTTGGGCAGTATATACGTCCCATAGATGTAAGAAATACTGACGGACAGGAAACAAATCTTTTAGGCGTATCAGTTCAGAAGAAATTTATCCCATCTATTGCTAATACAGTAGAAACTGACTTTACAAAATATAAGGTTGTAAAAAAACGCCAGTTTACATACATCCCTGACACATCACGACGAGGTGATAAAATAGGAATTGCTCTTTTGGAGGACTATGATAGTGGCATTGTCAGCAACATTTATACGGTTTTTGAAGTTATAGATACAGAACAATTATTGCCTGAGTATCTTATGCTCTGGTTTATGCGTCCTGAGTTTGATCGTCTCGCACGTTTCAAATCACATGGTAGTGTAAGAGAAGTGTTTGATTGGGAGCAAATGTGTTCTGTTGAACTCCCTGTTCCAGATATAGAGAAACAGCGAAAAATTGTTAATGCTTATAAGACGATTAATGATAGAATCATCATGAAACAGCAGATAAATGATAATTTAGCGGCTTAATTCTGAGAGTAAGACGGATTGTAGAGCTTTAAGATTAGATATCTCATTGCCATTCTGTGATATAATGTTTTCAATTCGCCTGAAATCTGCATTGATTTTTTCAAGAACGCTTTCAGAGTTTGGAATATTAAGTGATATTTTCTGTAAATCTTTAATCGGTAATTGCGGCTGTGCCGATCCTGAGCGATATTGTTCTATAGCTGACTTCATATAAGAGCTTTTTAGTAGCGCATATAGGTAGTAAGACTTGATTTTATCGGATTTACTGCGTATTATAAGCATTCCAGAGTTTATTCTTACATTCTCATAAGGAATATGGTTGTTGTAGAACGCTACATTTCCAAGAGTTCCACGAGATGTTAGTACAATATCGAACCTTTCCAAATGTCCTTTGTTCATTAGTTCATCTTTTTCTTTTGTTATAAACATACAGTCACTAAAATCGAATCCAATACCAGTGACATTTGAAGCGTTTAAGAATAAACAATATCCTTCTTTTGCAAATTCATCATAGGTCGGATAGTTTTTTCCTCTATCGCCATCGATAAATTCAACTATATCTCCGAGAGATATTAATGAAGTATCTTCTGTTGAGGTCGTTTTCTTTAAAATTACTTGCTCAGTTTCAGCTAAATTATCATTTAGCACCGATCTATGCTATAATTATAGAAATATACCATAGATCGGAGCGAGTAATGATGAAGGAAACGATAATACGGGAGATATTACATGATGTTGCAGGGCTTCTTGATAGCAGGCAGTTGGACGAGCTGCGTTCTGTGCTTGAAACAAGGCTGAAAAGCGTGGATATGACAGAAAGCGCAGATACCGCTGAAAAGAACAGGCAGGAGAACAGCCATTTTCTTGAAATGTTTATCTCAGCAAAGCGTGTTGAGGGCTGTTCTGAGAACACATTGAAATACTATCAGACAACGATAGAGAGACTATTATCCGCTACAAGCAAATGGATAAAAGAGATCACGACCGATGATCTTCGGCTGTATCTTGCGGAATACCAACAGCAGAACAACGCAAGCAAGGTGACGGTTGACAATGTTCGCCGTATATTGTCGAGCTTCTTTTCATGGCTTGAGGACGAGGACTATATCGTAAAAAGCCCTGTCCGCAGGATTCATAAAGTCAAGACTGCAAAGGTTGTAAAAGATACGCTGACCGATGAAAACTTGGAAGTTCTCCGTGATACTTGCCATAATCTTCGTGATCTGGCTATGATCGAAATGCTAACTTCCACCGGAGTACGTGTTGGAGAGCTTGTTAAGCTCAATAAGGCTGATATCGATTTTACGGAACGCTCATGTATTGTTCTCGGCAAGGGCAATAAAGAACGTGAGGTTTACTTTGATGCAAGAACAAAACTGCACTTGCAGAAATATCTTGAACAGCGTACCGATAATGATCCGGCGCTGTTTGTATCAAAAAAACGCTCCGCATACAAGGCTGACTATCGGAGCGATACAGCGTATTGTCCGCAATCTTGGAAAACAAGCAGAGATAAGCAAGGTTCACCCACATAAGTTCCGCAGAACATTGGCAACGAGAGCCATTGACAAAGGTATGCCGATTGAACAGGTGCAGCGGCTTCTCGGTCATCAGAAAATAGAAACTACTATGCACTATGCTATGGTAAATCAGAGTAATGTAAAGATTGCTCATCGTAAATATATAGGTTGAGGTGATAATATGGAATACAAGGTTTTAGGCGATTATATAAATCTTGTTGACCTTAGAAATAGAGAATTAGGGATAACCAATCTTCTTGGCGTAAGTATCGAAAAACGCTTTATTCCGTCTATTGCGAACATTGTCGGTACTGACCTGTCAAGTTATAAGGTTGTGAAGAACGGACAATTCGCATACGGTCCGGTTACATCAAGAAACGGAGAAAAGATTTCCATTGCCTTGCTGAATGGCGAGGACTATATCATATCAAGCTCCTACACCGTCTTTGAGGTAACACGCAAGGACGAGCTTGATCCTGAGTATCTTATGTTGTGGTTCAGCCGTCCCGAATTTGATAGGTATGCAAGATACCGTTCTCATGGAAGTGTAAGAGAAATCTTCGGTTGGGACGAGATGTGCGCTGTGGAGCTTCCTGTTCCCGATATAGAGAAACAGCGTAAGATCGTAAAGGCGTACAAGACTATTACCGATAGAATTGCACTGAAACAGCGGATAAATGATAATTTAGTTGCTACCCTTAGAGCTTTATATCAAAAAATGATTGTTGATACGCAAACTACACTTAGCAAACATTCTCTGTCGGAAATATGTTCTAAAATCGGAAGTGGTGCAACTCCGAAAGGTGGAAAAGAATCCTATATCGAAGAAGGCATTGCGCTTATTCGTAGCACCAACGTGTTTGATTATTCATTTTCATATTCAGAGTTAGCCCATATTACCCAGGAACAAGCAGATGCACTTTCAAATGTAGAAGTTGAAGCTGATGATGTTCTGTTCAATATAACTGGGGTATCTGTTACTCGATGTTGTATAGTTCCAGATGATGTTCTGCCTGCAAGAGTAAATCAGCACGTTATGATAATTAGACCAATTAACGGGAAAGATATGAGCTACTACCTTATGTTTGCACTTTGTGATCCTGATAATAAAAACAAGTTGTTTGGTATAGCGCAATCTGGTTCAACTCGTGAAGCAATAAACAAACAAGAAATGGATCAATTTCAAGTTCTATTACCCAGCGATAGTCAAATTGCTGAATTCGGAAATATAGCTCAAAAGACATATGCAAAAATAAAGCAAAACACAGCAGAAATCAGAAAACTAAGTGATATGACGAGCATCCTTTTATCTCAGCTTTCAAGCCGCTAAATTATCATTTGATTACTCAAAATAGTCGGAGGTGTATAATGAGTAAATCATTAATTCAAGAAAGATATTGGTCTTCACTGACAGATAAGAAATTTGCTTTGCATTATATTGAAGCTCATTTCGCAAAGTCGATACAGATAAATAGAATAATTAAAATCATTATGGCGGTCGCATCATGTTCTTCAATAGCAGCATGGACTATATGGAAACAACTTGCTTTTTTATGGGGAGTTATTATAGCTGTTTCTCAAGTTGTTGGTGTTGTAAATGAGTATCTACCTTATCAAAAAAGGATTGAAGAAATATCAAACCTCAAATCAGAATGGTCGTTAATATTTTTGTCAATGGAAAAAGATTGGCTTAAAGTCTCAAAAGGTGATATGACAGAAGAAGAAATAAATGATCTTTTATTTCAATATGAAAAAGAATGGAATGAAGCTGACGATAAATATTTCCAAGAAGATGCCCTACCTTTTAAGCAAAAATGTTACGATTATGCAGAAGATAAGATGATGTTATATTTTAAACGTTATTATGAAGGAGAATAATATGTCTGATGTAAATAACAATAATAATTCAACTGAAGCTAAAAAAGAACCAAGTAGTACATATTCAAGAGGTTCTAATATACCTACACCAAAGAAAAAACCACCAATGCCACCAGTAAAATCGCCAAAGAAAAATAAGTAAAAAAAGTGTTAATCACAGTGAAAAGAGGTGCGGTTAGTGTTCAAAATGATGTCTGGATTTCCAAGGGAAAAAATTGACATAATAAAACAGAACGGAAAAAAGCTCTGCCAAATTGATGCGTTAATTGGTGATTCAACAGCTTTAATTGAAGACACTACGATAGTTATTGAGGAAAACGATTATATTGTTCGTATTCTACCAAATGGATTAGTTGAAAACTATATTGTAACAGATAACGGATATTGTGGCGGAAGCGGTCATGGTATTCCTCCTCATTACCAGGTGAAGATGAAAAAAATTGTGAAAATTCCTACCAACCACAAAAATGATTTAGAAGATAGGAGTATAATTAATCCTATGAAAGAAAAATTGATTCATCTTGTTGATGACATACCGAGAATTGAAGCAAGATTCAAACATTTTACACCATCAAAAGGTCTGATTATTCCCGAGTGCGATTTGATTTATAATGATCCCGATTTTATTAGTTGGTTAGAAAATATCAAATATGTACTGCAAGATATATATGATAAATCAAATGATAAGTATGTATGGGATATTATTAATCCAACAGGTATTATACACAAATTCAATGGAAAGAGTGGCGACGAGCGCGAACTATTCAACAAACTGAAAAGTTCCTTGAATATAATTGCGCAAAACGCAGACAGGTATTATTCTGAATCAAGTTCAAAAGGAGATTTTACAATGAAGAAACCTATGTTGTTTATCAGTCATGCTTCTGCTGATATAAAATATGTACAACCGCTCGTTGAACTGTTAGCAGATATAGGGCTGAACAATGAGACAATGTTCTGTTCATCCGTACCTGATTATCATATCCCAATGGATAATGATATTTATGATTACCTAAAGAGTTTGTTTGACAACTATGATCTTCATGTGGTCTTTATGTTGTCTGATAATTACTACCAAAGTGCTGCTTGCTTGAATGAGATGGGAGCTTCATGGGTTTTAAGAAAGCGTTACTCTACTGTTTTACCGCCTAAATTTGATTTCTCTGCTATTAAGGGTGCAGTTAATCCCACTCAAATATCTTTGAAACTTGACAATGACAATATTGACGAATTGAAGGTAAGACTTGGAGAATTAAAAGATATTATTTCAAATGAATTTGGCATTTCAGTCCCTTCAAATCGTTGGGAAAAGAAAAGAGATACATTCATATCAACAATTAATAGCCTGATGACAGAAGGTGATTAAATGCAACTTTTCAACGAACACGCCTTAGAAATGTCCATTATGGAGCTTTTCCAAGACGAGGAATACACCTACATAAACGGAAAAAGTATTATCAGGGATATGTCTGATGTCCTTCTTGCCGATGATCTGCGGAAATATTTGCATGACCGTTATTCTTCCGAAGGCATCACCGATAGCGAGATAGACGGAATCATTCTCAATCTCCGCAGTATTTCCGGAACGATATATGAAGCAAACAAAGCGGTATATAAGCTCCTGTGTGACGGCTTTATCCTTAACCGTGAGGACAGATCACAGAAAGACCTGTATATCAGCCTTATCGACTTTGAAGCACCTGAGAAGAATATATTCAAGATTGTTAATCAGTTTGAGATTTCCGGCATGAATAATCAGACACGCATACCCGATGCCATTATCTTTATAAATGGTATCCCTGTTGTAGTCTTTGAATTCAAAAGTGCTGTCCGTGAAGATACCACAATTATGGACGCATATACTCAATTGACTGTTCGCTACCGCAGAGATATACCTGAACTTTTCAAGTATAATGCCTTCGTTGTTATAAGCGACGGTGCAAATAATAAGTATGGTTCGTTCTTCTCGCCATATGATTTCTTCTATGCGTGGAGAAAAATCGAATCTTCGGACACAGAACTTGACGGCATCAACTCCTTGCTGACAATGGTAAAGGGTATGTTCCGAAAAGATCGCCTTTTAGCTGTAATCAAAGACTTTGTATACTTCCCCGATAACTCAGATAGAGATGTGAAGATAGTATGCCGTTATCCGCAGTTCTTCGCTGCTACCAAGCTGCTTGAAAATATCAAGGCACATCTGCGCCCAGACGGTGACGGAAAAGGCGGCACCTACTTCGGAGCAACAGGCTGCGGCAAGAGCTATACAATGCTGTTCCTTACTCGTATGCTGATGAAATCAAAATCCCTGCATAGCCCTACCATTATTGTGATCACAGATCGCACTGACCTGGACGATCAGCTTTCCAAGCAGTTCTTATCCTCAAAGCGATATATCGGTGATGATACAGTTGTAAGTATCGAATCCCGTGAAAAGCTCCGAGAGGAATTACAGGGCAGAACAAGCGGCGGCGTATATCTTACAACAATTCAAAAGTTCACCGAGGACATTAAATTGCTGACCGACCGCAGTAATGTGATTTGTATATCTGATGAAGCACACAGAAGTCAGGTCAGTCTTGACCAGAAGTTAAGGATTACTACCGAGGGAGTAAACAGAACTTATGGCTTTGCAAAATATCTTCACGACTCCCTGCCTAATGCTACTTATGTAGGCTTCACTGGAACGCCTATTGATGCTACAATAGAGGTCTTCGGTGCTGTTGTGGATTCCTATACCATGACAGAAGCTGTTGAGGATGGTATCACTGTAAATCTTGTATATGATGGACGTGCAGCTAAGGTAACACTGAATCAGGCAAAAGTTCAGGAAATAGAGGATTATTACGATCAGTGTGCTGAGGAAGGCTCTAATGAACACCAGATAGAAGAAAGCAAAAAGGCTGTTGCCAAACTTGATGTTATCATCGGTGATCCTGATCGTCTCCGCGCTGTTGCAGAAGATTTTATCAATCACTATGAGACCCGTGTTGCAGAGAGCGCTACTGTAGCAGGAAAAGCTATGTTCGTATGCTCCAACAGGCATATTGCATATCGTTTCTATAAAATAATAAAAGAGCTTCGACCTGAATGGACTGAAAAGAAGCTATGTCCTGACGGAACGGAGCTGACAGAGAAAGACAAGAAAGAGCTTAAACCTATCGAAATGATTAAGCTCGTTATGACGAGAAATAAAGATGATGAGCCTGAGCTTTATGATATGCTCGGAACAAAAGACGATAGAAAAGAGTTTGACCGCCAGTTCAAAAACGTCAAGTCAAATTTCAAGATCGCCATTGTAGTAGATATGTGGCTCACAGGTTTTGATGTTCCTGCACTTGACACTATTTATATAGATAAGCCCATTCAGCAGCATACACTGATACAGACTATTTCCCGTGTCAATCGTGTATACGAGGGCAAGGATAAAGGCTTAATCGTTGACTATATCGGCATAAAAAAGAACATGAACATCGCCCTGAAGAAGTACACCAATTTTGAATGTGACGAATTTGAGGGAATAGAGCAGTCTGTGAAAATAGTCAAAGACCAACTCGAAGTTCTCGGTCAGATGTTCCATAATTTCAATAGCGATGATTTCTTTATAGGTACTCCAAAGCAACAGCTTGATTGCATAAACAGAGCGGTAGAATATGTTCAGCTATCCAATGAACTTGAAACAAGGTTCATGGCAGCAGTCAGAAGAATGAAGCAGGCTTTCAATCTTTGCAGCTCAAGCGATAAATTCTCTGATAAAGATAAGGACTATATTCATTTCTACTGTGCGGTACGATCTATACTTTTCAAGTTGACCAAAGGCGATGCCCCCGATATATCTCAGATGAACGCCCGTGTCCGTGAACTGTTGGAGGGTGCGATTCAGTCTGACGGTATTGAGGAACTTTTTGAATCTGGCAAGCATATTGAAGTTGATATATTCAGCGATGAATACATGAACAGGATCAATGCTATTCAGCTTCAGAACACCAAGATAAAAATACTGCAAAGATTACTGTCTCAGGCAATAGAGGAATACAAGAAAGTCAATAAGATCAAAGGTATAGAATTCTCCGACCGTCTTAAACAGGTTGTTGATGACTATAATAACCGCAGGCGTGATGAAGCATATGCCAACGAAGTCCTTGACGATGTTGCCGAGCAGCTTGCCAAACTCCTTTCAGAGTTAAAAATCGAAAAAAATTCCTTTATGGATATGGGGATTGACTTTGAGGAGAAATCGTTCTATGATATTCTAAGCTCCGTAGCCAAGAAGTATGAGTTTGAATATCCCGAAGATAAAATGATAGAGCTTTCAAAGCGTATAAAAATCATTGTAGATGATAAGGCGAGGTATACTGATTGGGCAACCCGTGAAGATATCAAAGCAAATCTGCAAGTTGACTTGATTCTTTTGCTTGATGAGTTTGATTATCCCCCGGTCACCATTGATGATGTGTACAAGGAAGTGCTGGAACAGGCTGAAAACTTCAAAAAATACAGTAAGTGAATACAGATATTTGCACCCACAGAACAGATACACTGTTCTGTGGGTGCTTTTTTATGTCATAATTCTTCTTAATTATTTTTTTCACGTTTCTCGTGCAAGTCCTGTGCAAGTGCCGTGCAAGCACAAGCCCCCAAAAAAGATATATAATATTTTCAGGTTCAGAAGATAGCGACAATATCTCAGAGCCGACTATAACATTTATATATGGAGGGTATCGCATGAAAAGATACAACAACTTCCTGATCGTGGGTATCGACCACGGTTACGGGAACATCAAGACCGCCAACACGGTCACACCGACAGGCATCACCAAGCTCGATGCCGCACCGACTTTCACCAAGAACACGCTCTACTATGACGGCAGCTACTATCTTATAGGTGAGGGACACAAGGAGTATCTGCCTGATAAGTGGCAGGACAATGACAACTACCTGTTCACGCTTATGGGCATCGCCCGTGAGCTTAGCCGTGAGGGCATCACTTCCGCAGACGTTCATCTCGCAGTTGGACTGCCGCTGACATGGGTGAATCGTCAGCGTGAGGACTTCCGTAAGTATATGCTCCAAAGGGAAAGCGTGGACTTTAAGTACGAGGACAGGCTCTACTCCGTCCGCATCATCGGGTGCAGTGTGTTTCCGCAGGGCTATGCCGCAGTTGTTCCGAACCTGAAAGACATGATAGGGCTGAATATGCTCGCCGACATCGGCAACGGAACGGTCAACATTATGAAGATCAACAACCGCAAACCTATTACTACACAGAGCTACACCGAGAAAATGGGCGTGAACCAGTGTGTAAAGGCAGCTTCCAATGCCATGATGAACAAACTCAGCGTGACCGTTGACGAGACGATCATTCAGAGTATGATCCGCTACGGCAAGGCTGACATCGACGGCGAGTATGCCGAGGTTCTCAGACAGGCTATCTCGGATTATGCTGACGGCATCTTCTCTTTGCTCCGCAAGTATGAGTATGACCCGAAGATGATGCGCCTTTACATCACGGGCGGCGGCGGAAAGCTCATTGAAAACTTCGGCACTTATGAGCATGACCGTGTGACGATCATCGAGGACATATGTGCATCGGCAAAAGGCTACGAGGAATTTGCATTCGCCCAGCTAAAAAAGGAGGGCAAGTGATATGGTGAAGATGACCTGTTTTCGCTTCAACCTTGACAATCCCGAACACGCCAAAGCGTGGGAATATCTGCACAGTATTGATAAGGATAAGGTGAAGTCTGGAAACACCGCTGTTGTCAGGGCAGTCAATGACTACTTTGACCGTATGCAGAAGCTCTCCGACGACCCGTACTTCGAGACACGTCAGCGTGAGGAACGCTTTATCGAGCAGATCGTAACTGAAGTTGGCAAGGCATTTACTGCTGAAATGCCGAAGTTCCTTGCAAGTCTTATGCTGAACCTGAACGCAGGGTATCCGATGCCGATACCGCAGACTGCTGTTTCCGCAGTGACGGAAAACAACAATAATATCGCCGAGAATGGCGAAAACGAGGATTATTCTGACATCGACCTTGATTTTATCGGCGGTTGATTTATAAAAACACAGAAATAAATATCGTGGGATATATTTTCGGAGACGGAATGTTATATGGTGAAGAAATAAAGGACATATCGCAAAAATGCCTGATAGCATTTTATGCGAAAAGAGAAATCCTGCAAATATCATGAAGAATTTGCAGGATCGAGCGCCTAACGCTCAGGAGAGCGAGGCTTAAATTCGATACGAAGATCGAAAGTCTTGTAGGAACAAGACGAGTTTCCGGCTCGGATTTGCGCCGGGCAGGTAGGACCGATGTAGTGACACATCGGCTACCTGCTCAGAGACGTTCCCCTCCGAGACCTTCCCCCAAGAGCCGCACAGCGGCAGAAAGGATTGACAATGGTTAATCGCAAACGCTATCACTCTATCAGCCTGAAACTGACTGACGAGGAGCTTCAGCTTTGGAATACCAAGCACAAGGCAAGTGGACTGAGCAAGACCGACTATCTGATGCAGGCGATACGCAACAGTGAGGTGCGTATCTACTCTATCGAGGAGAGCATTAACCCTCTTATCCATGAGATCAGGAAGATAGGCACAAACCTCAATCAGCTTGCCTACTTCTCAAACATCGGACAGGACGATAAGGTAAGGGCTGAGATCGGAGCTATCCGCCGTACTAATGATAAGGTCATGGAACAGATTGCCGACTTCATCAGCGACCCGAAGTTTACCATTAAGGGCATTAAATAATGTTCGGGAACGTCAATGTCGATTATCAGCCCTGCAAAACAGCCGTTCAGCTTCAAAAGGCAGCAGACTATATGCTGGGCAGACTGCCTGAGCAGATACGGGACGGAGTGGTAAAGACTGCACCCAACCTCTATTGGGGCATTAACTGCGATCGTGATAACTATGCCCGTGATGTTCTCATGACAAGGAACCTGTTTGGTAAACGTCCGAACGGCAAGAATAATCTTGCTTTTAAGATGTCAATATCCTTCTCGCCCGATGATAACGACAAGCTCACCTACGATGAAGTGTTTCGCATCGCAAAGGAGTTCGCTGATAAATATTTTCAGGGATATGAAGTGCTGTTCGCAGTGCATACCGATAATCCGCACAAGCACGTTCACTTCCTGATAGGCAACTGTCATATCGAAACAGGCAGAGCGTACCGCCGTAATCAGCGTGACCTCTATGATATGTGTGAGTTTTTCGGAAAGCAATGCATGAAGCGAGGGCTTGTAAATTCCGTCCGGAAGGATTATTTCAATGAAAATCCTGACCGTGACAAGGAGACCTTTGCAGAGATGCAGATGAAAGCCAAAGGCAAGGAGACTTTCAAAGATGAACTTCGGGAGGTCATTCGTATCGAGTGTGCCGACCCGAACAACAGGACTTTAGAAGATGTGGTAGCCGCCCTCATGAAGCATTATCATGTTGAGTGCCGTGTTAAGGGCAACACCATATCCTACCGTCACCCGAACTATACCGACAAGAACGGTAAACTTGTCTCGGTCAGAGGCAGTAAGCTGGGTGATAAATACACAGTGAAAGGAATCAACTATGAGCTTACCAAGATTTGGCGGGGACATGAAGAACGAGACCTCGCAGAAGTTACCACAAGAGGCGAAAGGCAAACCACCGACAGAACCCAAACAGCAAACAGCACTCTTCACACGGGAACAGATGATAAAAGAAGCGGAGCGTATCCGCAGGGAGTACGAACAATCACACAAGGCACAGAGACAGGGGGCAGCAGTAATGGAATCTCAGAAACCGCACAAGCAGGAAACACCGCTTCCGGAACTGAACGCAATAGAAACGAGAGTTCGGGAAATAGCGGAGGAGATCGGAGTATCCTCGGTGGACGCACAGAGGGACGAGAGGGTTCTTCTTCTGGTGACGGCAACGCTAAAGATGTGCCAACTTTTGAAGAACTATTCGACAGCTATAAGCGCCGAAATACAAAGGTTGTCCGAACACCAGATGCAGAACCTGAGCCTGCAAGAGCAGTACGCAAAAAGCGTCAGGACAGAGGTCGCTGACAGCGTTTACAGCATCTATCATCAGGTAAAGGCGCAGGAGAAAGAAGCCATCAACGAGCTGATGCAGTATGTTCAAGCCAATAGCAATCAGATGGAGAAGGATATAACTTCCTGCACCAACAGCGTGAGATCGGCAACAGCAGCGGCGGAAAAGGCTTCAAAGAAGATCGCAAGGTCGGTGGAGCGTTTCCGCAAGGTAAAGACTTTCAAGGATTTACTGTACTATGCTTCTCCTGTCCTTGTGGCAGTAGACATTATTCTCCGAGTAGTTGCTTTAGCTGGTCATTTTGGATAATGCTGTTATGGGCATTTTCAATATAGCCCCGAACTTCGGCAACTCTCGTCTGAATAAAGTCGGAATCCCTGCCGTAGAGGTCAATAAAAATGTGGAATGCACCGACAAGTTCATTTCCTGCTGATGTATCATTCAGACAAACATGATACAGACCAAGGGTATAAAGACAGTCGGCATATATCTCGGTATCCTGTAAGCCGTACTCCTGCAATGATTTTTCGGCAGCAGACACCTGCCGTATCGCTTCATCTGTCTGACCGAGAGAGAACAGCAGATCGGCGTAATTGATGACGGCACGGTATTTATCATAATAGAAAATGTCATCATCATCAAGCCGATCAAACAGAGCCATACCTGTCTGCATAGCTTTCAGTGCTTCTTCTTTTCGGTCAGCAAGGTTCAGATAATAGCCGTAGGTGTTCACGGTATTTGCTTGTAATAGAACATTATTATCGCAGTTTTTTGAGCATTCTACGGCTTGCATCTGATAATCAATTGCATTATCCAAATGCCTTTTTATCATTTCATATGCTGCGGCATCGGAAAGATACAGCGTTTTTAATTCGGGAGACTCTCTGTGATTGTTTTGCTCGAATGCGATCATTGCATCATTCAGACTGCTTTCTCCCATATGCTCCGTAAACTTAAAACAATCATGGACAAAACGGAGCTGAAAATCGGTATCGTTAAAATCCATACTCCAAAATACAGCAGCGACCATCTGCAAGATCGTTCTTTCGCCTGCCTTGATTGTGTTGGCTTCATTCAGGCAAAGCACACGGACGACCTCGATAAAATCAGAACAGGTCTCGTTATTGGTTTCCAGTTCCGAGCGGACAACCTCCGCAACAACAGACTGAATATTGACCCTGCCTTTATAGTTCTCATAGAGCAGACCAACATCTATCAGGTCTTCAACTATTACCATATTTTTCAGGTTCATGATTTTAGCAAGGAAGTCTTTTCTGAACCCAAAAACAGGAGCAAATACCATGACCCTTAAAACTTGCTTGTGGCGTTCAGGAAGCCCCAACAAATTGAACAGCCCTCTGATATGATCAAAATATGTTTTCTTTTTAGGGTGCTTATCTTTTTTGGCAGACAGCTTTTCGGCAAAATCCCTGATTTTAAAAGACTTGAGATTCTTATACAGTGTTTTCGGAGAGAACGCACCCTTTGTAAATGCCTTTGCACACAGCTCAACGCAGAATGTATGCATATCGAAAACGCCGTATATCTGCAACAGGCATTTCCATTCATCTTCCTTATACTGATAGAAATACTTTGTGAGCGTCTTTACATCATCGGCATGGCGGAATGACCGCAGTTCATATGTTACATAGTCCTCAAAACGCATATGCGATGTGAAGATCACCCTGCATTTCAGGTCACAAACATCATCAAAACATTCATCTTCATCGGGAGTAACATTGTAGTTGTCGATGATCAGCAATGCCTTTTCTCCGAGAGAAGACAGCAATTCAAGATTACGCTGATAACGTGTAATCAGGTCTGATTCCGTAGCCAGAGCATCATGGACAACATTTGCGATAATATCTTTCAGGCTGCCGCCGTAAAAGTAGCACCCAAAATACTGATACTCTTTTCGGTGATCTTTGGCGTAGGCACGGACAAACTCGCTCTTGCCAATGCCTGCAACGCCCGTTATGATAACGGTAGAATTATCAGATACAACAGCATGAAGTTCGTCCAGCTCTTTGGAACGTCCGCAGAAATGCTTGCAGGGCGGGACATATTCGTTATTTTTAAAAAGCACATCATCAACTGCTACGAGATCATCATAAAAGTATTTGGCTGCAACAATGCCCTCGTCCTTGTAGTAAAGACGAGTGACAGCGATATAGATCGATTCATAAATAAGGTCAATCAGAGCAAGGTCATCAGTGAAGTCTACAGAAAAACTGCTTAAAATACTACGGCGCATGGAAGATGAAAGTGTATCGTCATACTGAATAAGACGGTATAATTCATGATAAGTATTTGGCTTATCGAAAATATATTCCAGTGCAGACTTGATATTTTCTTTCATTTTATCAGGTGCGGCATCTTGATAGTAGTCTTTTAATTCAGGAGATACTCCGATACTGCCTTTATGGAGTTTAGTAAGCGTATAATCAGGAAATTCATAGATATTATTATCCTTTAAATATGTACCGAACAATGTGTTGACGATATTGTTGTAGGTAATGTATTTAGATGACTTTCTGTTTCGATAAAGAATGTCTGTTACATTACTAAAATCACAGTACATAGCTTTCACTCCTGTCGCATAATTTTCCAAAATATATTATAGCATAAAGCGCTATTTGTTTCAAGTCATAGGGAGGTAAAATATGACTATTTTTGAAGAAGTAAAAGAGCTTGTCGATGTTCCGACAGCAGCTCGTCACTATGGTGTTGAAGTACATCGTGGAAACATGGCGCTCTGCCCGTTCCACAGGGAGCGTCACCCGTCCTGCAAGCTGTATGAAGATCACTATTACTGCTTTGGCTGTCAGGCTCACGGCGATGTTATCAAGCTGGTGCAGGAGCTTTTCGGGCTGAAACCGATCGAAGCCGTGAAACAGCTCAACAGCGATTTCGCACTTGGTCTGGACGTGGACAAACCGCCCGATATGACGGCAGTAAACAGACGGCGGCAGGTAATTGCCAAGCAAAAAGCCGAGCAAGCAAGAGTGGAGCATATGTATGATACTCTGCTTAGGTACTTTACTCTGCTGGACAAGTACAAGATGTGCTATGCTCCGAATAGTCCCGATGATGAAACGGACAGGCGTTTCGTGTACGCTTTGCATAATATCGGCTATGCGGAGTATATGCTTGAAGCATTCAACCGTTTCGATAAGGAGCAACAGCAAGAGATAAAAACGGAGGTAGACAGGATTGAGCGAGAATACAAACGAATCCTTGATGAATGGGGAGAATGAAGAACAAGAACTTGAAAGATTGCGGGCAGAGGTCGAAGCAGAAATAGAACAGGATATTGCAGCAATGCCGTCTGATGAAGTTCAAAATGATGCACCACTTCCCAAACCACCACCTGAAAAGAAAAAACAGGAGCGTGAGTTACCTGACTGGATGGTGGACAAGCTGACGATCAACGAGATGAAGTTTTGCAAGATGTTCACGGAGAAACACCCTCTGAAATGCATCGGCGGACGGTTCTATGATTATGACGGGCTTGTTGATGAAAATGCTCTCGGTAACGAGATATACAAAATGCTCAGGCAGGCGGTATGGTTCGGACTTCCGAAGAAAGTGACACTTATAATGGACACGCTCCGCCACTACTGTTACAGCAAACCGCTTCTGCCTGATACAAGGTACATACACTTGCTGAACGGAAAGCTCGACCTTGACGGCAACTTCTATCCACGAAAGGAATTCTGCATCAACCGCCTGAATGTGTGGTACAAGCCTGAAATATGGAACAGTGGTGCATATTATCCAGAAAAGTTCCTGACTTTTCTTTTGGAACTTCTAACGCCCGAAGATGTGAATACCTTGCAGGAGTATCTCGGCTATTTGCTGATACCGTCCACCAAAGGGCAGAAGATGATGTTCATTATCGGTCAGGGCGGCGAGGGCAAGTCACGAATAGCGATCGTTCTCCGTGAGATTTTCGGCGATAACATGATAACGGGCAATTTTCAGCGTATCGAAAGCGACCGCTTTTTCCGCTACAATCTGAAAGACAAGCTCCTCATGGTCGATGATGATATGCAGATGTCTGCTCTGCCGTCCACGGGCTATATCAAGAACCTTGTCACGGCAGAGATACCGATAGATGTTGAAGCCAAAGGCAAGCAGTCGGAACAGGCGTTGCTATACACCCGACTGCTATGTTTCGGCAACGGCAGCCCGAAAGCACTCTATGATAAGAGTCAGGGATTTTCACGCCGTATGATCATTCTCACAACGCTGACACCGCCTGAGAACCGAGTTATTGATCCGCACATCGCAGACAAATTTATCGCAGAAAAAGACAAGATATTCTGCTGGATGTATGACGGGCTACGGCGGCTGATTGCTAACAACTTCCACTTCACGATCTCGGACAAGGCAAAGCTCAATGTCAAGGAAACAATGCAGGATAGCTGTAATATCCCCGAATACCTTGCGGACGACAGCCGTGTGACATATGGGGAAAAGCTGTGCGTGACATCATCGGCACTCTATGACAGCTACTATAAATGGTGCGAGGATAATGCACTGACCGCTTTTAAGCGAGAGACTTTTATCTCGTGGATAAGGCAGAATGAAGATAAGCTGAAAGTGCATTATTCCACCAATATTGCCAGCAACGGCAAGAACGTCAGGGGCTTCAAAGGTATATCGCTGACATTCAGCTATCAGTAATATACGCTGACCGTCAAAAACGGCGTATAGGCGTATAAAGCCCATAGAATAAGCGAAATCTGCGTATAGTAACGGCGTATGCCTTACAAAATGGCGTATAAAAATACGCCGTCATAATAATCATACGCCCTGCATATACGCCGAAAGTCCCGAAACCAAGGCAAATATACGCCTATACGCCTAAATCACAAGTTGTAATCCTATAGAGAGACAGAAAGGAACATTACAATGAAAACTGCAAATGCAAAAGAGCTTAACGATAAGTTCAAGGACTGCCCGACACAGATGACAGAGATAGAGATCGAGGGCAGAAAATACGTTGTCATCAGCCATTTCACAGGGCAGAAAGACCTTGATGACGTAGTATACAAGAATGCCTACAAGCAGGCTATGGACGAGGTTCTCCACGCCTAAAAAATTTACAGAACAAGAGAAAAATTACTCCCGAAGCGCTGGACTCTTTAAGTGATCTATGCTATAATAGTATATATCAAAAGTAGCTGCTTTGGGAGAAAGGAGTTATATGTTACCAAAGCAGAATAATTATAGCGTGGGCATCTATATGCGACTTTCCAAAGATGATGAACGCGCAGGAGAATCTCTCTCCATTGACAACCAGAGAAAGATACTTACCGACTATGTAACACAGCAGGGCTGGACGATCTATGACGAGTATATCGACGATGGCATTTCGGGCGTGAGCTTCGACAGACCCGGTGTACAGCGTATGCTCGACGATGCAAAGGCAGGCAAGATCAATCTGATTTTGTGTAAAGATCTTTCTCGTTTCGGACGCAACTATATCCAGGTGGGACAGTACACAGACTACATATTTCCAATGTATAATATCCGTTTTATAGCACTCACGGATAATGTGGATACAGCTAATTCGCAGAGTGCAGGAATGGACATGATGCCTATCATGAATATTTTCAACGAATGGCACAGTGCAAACACTTCCAAGAAACTCCGTGCTGTCACCGAAGCAGGAGCAAAGGCAGGAAAATACAAATGCTCTTTTGCGGCGTACGGTTACACAAAAGCAGATGACGGAAAATACACACCGACCATTGACCCCGAAGCTGCTGCCGTTGTCCGCCGTATATTTGAGCTGAGAGCAAAGGGTATCGGCACAAAGAAAATATCCGAAATACTCAATGCAGAAAAAATCCTGCCGCCCTCTGATTATCTATATCAAAAGCTCGGTAAGACAAATCCGCTCTCTATGACACACCTGTGGAGCAAAGAGTGTATTTATCATATTCTCAGAAATCCGATCTACATCGGAACACTTGCACAGCAGCGTAGACCGACTGTCAGCTATAAGAACCACAAGCGTATTCCTACAAACGAAGAGGACTGGATCGTAATTGAAAACAACCATGAGCCGATTATTTCTCAGGAATTGTGGGATAAGGTTCGTGAGTATGAAAAATCCGTAAGCCGAGGAAAGAAAGACAGCAGAGGTTTTGTTCCGACATTTTCAGGTCTGCTCTATTGTGCCGATTGCGGTTACAAGATGAAGCAGATATGGGTGAACCGCAGGAATAAGGAACACGGCACTGGATACACCTGCGGTTATCACGCACGTTACGGCAGTAACTATTGCACGACACATACCATAAACGGCAAGGTTCTTGAAACACTTGTTATTGCCGATATTCAGTCCAAACTGAACCTTATTATTGATGAGGATAAGGCGAGGAAACAGTTCATCGAAAAGAAGTCGGGAGATCGTACCTCGCAGACAGCTATTGACACCAAGCGTAAGCGTGAGATTGAGCATCGTATCACAGAGCTTGACACACTTACGCAGAGCGTTTATGAAAACATGGTTCTCGGCAAAGTACCCGAAGAGGTGTGCGTTAAACTGATAGACAAGTATCAGGAAGAAAACACGACCTTGCAGGCAGAGCTTGACGTTATACATGAACGCCTTGAAGCAAATAATCAGGACGAACGAGATGTTGACGAGTTTATCCGCCGACTGAAAAAGTATGCAGGCTTTGAGGTTCTCACCCGTGAAATGATTCTCGACCTTGTGGAGTATATCACAATTGAAGATGCTCCTGACAACCGTAACACGCCGAGAAAAATCCATATCTATTACAAGTTCCTTGACAAGGCACTTTCAAACAAACAGAACGCATTAGTATAAATGTAATGACACGTCTCCATTTGGGCGTTCCTACTTGCGCGATTTGTGTTAGCCCCTGCGGGGCTATTTTGTATTTGAGCCTGTCGGCTCAGGTGGTTTCCTCACTTCCGTGTGAGGAATTGGAGCATCAGCGACTATATTTCTCTGTGCCTGATCGCTCCGCCGCCGTCCCTATGATAAATATACTGGATAAATCTCGAAAAGTCAATGAATCGAAAATCGGGCATTCGTCAAAATGACAGTTGCGGGTTTCTATGCTCTCAGGGTATCGTAACCCCCTCATAACTGCACGTTTCTGAAAATTTGATCACCCCGATTTCGGGCGGTGTTGAGAAAAGTTTGTCTGGTATGCGAATAGATTTTTTGTATTATTGCGCGCTATAATTGAAGTATCGTGAGAGGAGTTATGGTCTTAGGTTCATGGAATATGTCAAATCTCAAAACGGAAAGTGAGGTGATCACCATAGCACTCTATTCTGAAAAGATCGCTGAGAATGATCGCAAGATCGAACAGCTCTCCAAGAACATCAAGCGTGATACGGAAAAGCGTAAGAAGCTCATGGAGGAAAATGCCCGACTGAGCTATCAGGCGATCTGTGAGCAGTACAACTGCACCGGACAGGACTTGCTCGATATTCTCAGCAGAGAACATCAGCAGGCAGAGATGCTCCAGACAAGCGGTCTGAGCGATGCGAACATTGCAGAGCTTGCAGGAAGCGGTCGCTCGTCCGAGGACAGCGATGACATTGCGTTCTACGATAAGCAGGACGGCGATGAGACTTAAAATGCCTGAACGGTCACAAGGCATTTTCCCCGTAACCGACGGGACGATTTTTATGGATACAGACAGCAGGAAGTGCGAAAATGGAACGAGCTGTCGGAAAGGATAGTGTTATACGACAAACAACAGCACTGCCGCAGAAAGAGAGAAGGCAGGCAAGAGAACAATGAAGGAGATGGACGAGCTTTACAAAGACCGTCCGACACACACCAACACTTATGAGGTGGACGGTGTAAAACATACGGTGATCAGTCACTTCATTGGTGACAGGGATATTAACGATGTGATGTTCGATTATGCCTACAACAGAGTTGTGAACGAGCTTCTTCATCGTGTTCCCGAAACAGCATAATCTTTTTTCTGAAAGCTATTGCTTTTTCCGATATGGCGCGCTATAATAGACTCATATCGGAAAAGGCTGCTTTGGAATAGAAAGGAGTTATGATGTTGCCAAAGCAGACTGAATACAAAGTTGGGATGTATATGCGCCTCTCCCATGATGATGAGCGCGCAGGAGAATCCCTTTCGATTGAAAACCAAAGAACCATTCTGACAAGATACATCGAGGAACAGGGCTGGACTGTGTATGACGAGTATATCGACGACGGCATTTCCGGCACTACCTTCGAGGAGCGTCCGGGTGTGCAGAGATTGCTCGAAGATGCACAAAACGGCAGGATCAATCTTATCATTTGTAAGGATCTGAGCCGTTTTGGTCGTAACTACATCGAGGTCGGCCGCTACATAGATTACATTTTTCCAATGTACAATATCCGCTTTATTGCTCTGACAGATAATGTCGATACGGCGAACACGGATAGTGCTTCTATGGATATGCTTCCGATCATGAATGTCTTTAATGAATGGCACAGTGCGAACACTTCCAAAAAGCTGAGAGCAGTTTTTGAAGCGAACGCAAAAGCAGGAAAATACAAAACGACCGTACCGCCCTATGGTTATCTCAAGGGAACGGACAGCAAGCACACGCCCGTGATCGAGCCGACAGGTGCCGCCGTAGTACGCCGTATCTTCGAGCTGAGGGCGGCAGGAAACAATATCAGGACGATCGCAAATATCCTGAATGCGGATCACATTCCCGTTCCGTCCGACCACTATTACAACTTGATCGGCAAGCCGAATCCCATTCGCAACTGCGGTCATCTGTGGGATAACACTTCGGTGAGCCGTATCCTGAATAACCAGATCTATCTCGGCAGGCTGACGCAGCTCCGCACAAAAACCGTGAGCTACAAGAATCACAAGGTCATCAAAAAAGATGAATCAGATTGGGTAGTGATCGAGAATAATCACGAGCCGATCATCTCTCAGGAGCTTTGGGACAGGGTGCAGGCTGTGAATGCATCTGTTGCAACTGGCAGACACACAAAGAATTTCAAACTGCTGCCGTTATCAGGTCTGTGCTATTGTGCCGACTGCGGGAGCAAGATGCGACAGCACGGCGGCTGTGAAAGAAACAGTACCTCGCCCGTGTATGTGTGCAGCCGATATGCAAAGTACGGCAAGGCGTATTGCTCCACGCATACGATCAGGAGAGAGCTTCTTGAAAGCCTTGTGCTTGCGGATATTCAGAGACAGATTGACTTGGTGCTGAATGAGCCTGACATTCGTGAGAAGCTCCTCGCCTACAAGAAGGGCGATAAGACGGAGCGTGACAATGCGGCAAGGAAAAGGCTTCGGGATATTGATAACCGCATCAAGGAGCTTGACCGTCTGATCAGAAGCGTGTATGAGGACAAGGTCGCTGGGCTTATCCCCGACAAGGTGTGTGCCGGACTCCTCGGTGAATATCAGGAGGAAAAGGATAACCTGACCGTCGAATATGAGGAGCTTAGCAAGCGCACCGATGCCGAAGATCAGGACGAGCGTGATGTGGACGAGTATATCCGCAGAATGAAGTCCTATGCAGGGGCAGAGACACTTACCCGTGAAATGGCTCTGACACTGATCGAGTATGTCAAGGTCGATGCACACCCCGGCAAGCACAAAGCACCGAGAACCATTGAGGTCTTTTACAAGCTCATAGACAAGCCGTTGACGAACAAACATAATGCCCTCGAATAACCGAGGGCATTTCAATAAAAGCAAAACCTTCTATAAATGGTGCTTACATTTATCAGAACAAAGAGTGTTATCTATCCGATGATAATGCACAGTTTGAGTAATGTGATCTCAGTGGGCGGATGCTATTTGTATATGTTATATGACAGATAAATCATGATCTATATCAGCCGCCGAAAAAAACAATGCCCCTGAGTGGTTTGTAACACTCAGGGGCTAAACTTATATATGGGTATCCGACTAATGCTTCGGGGCTGTTTTTATCTTGTGGGAAGGGGACTCAGAGTCTCCGTCCATTTTTTTCTCACGCTCAGCACAAACATGGTTATTCCGACTACAGCTGTTATAGCTTCCGCTGCGGGTACAGTTGCCCACACCCATGTCATGCTGCGGAGTATGTATGCGATAATTGCTATGGGTATCACCAGCACTGTTCCGCGGAGCAGGGAGATCATCTGCGCCCGTCCGGGCTTTTCCATAGAGGTGAAGTATATGGAGAATACGGAATTGACTCCCATGAACGGCATGAACAGGAAGTATTCGCGCAGTCCCTTTTCGGCTATGCTCCTGAAGCCCTCATGGCTCTCACTGTTGAATGCTCCCACGATGCGGGAAGTGCCCAGAAAGACAGCGGCATATGCCAGAACCGAGAATATAAGCGCTGTAGTCATGGCGAGACGCAGTACATAGCTTATCGCCTGACTGTCATTGCGTCCGTGATATCGGCACATCAGCGGCTGGATACCGCTGGCGATGCCTGCGAATATGGCTGTGAAAACTATTGCCGTGTTGGCGATGACTCCGTATGCGGCTATACCCGTATTGCCTGAGATACGGTAGATGACGAAGTTGAATATCATTATGACAACTCCGCCCGATACCTCGGACAGGAAGGAGTGAAGTCCCAGTGAGACTATCTCTTTTATAGTGCCAAATGACGGAAGCATCGCTCTGAGACTGAATGCATTCCAGCCCGTTATAACGTGTATGCTCATCACCGCCATGCTGACAAAGGGTGCGATGCAGGTCGCAAGAGCTGCGCCGCTCATTCCCATATCAAGGCGGAAAATAAAGACGTAATCAAGTATGACATTGACAAGGCTACCGCTCAGCAGTCCCAGCATAGCCAGCCTCGGTGCGCTGTCGTTGCGCATGAAGCAGGCCATGAGGTTATTCATAAGAAAAGCGGGTGAAAAGAGAAGGACCTTCTTTATGTAGCTGTGAGACATTGCGAAGATACTTGCGTCCGCTCCCAGCAGGCGGGCGACCTGCTTTGAGAGGAATATGCCCAGTATCTCAAAAACTGCCGCAATGGCAAGCATGGCAAAGAAGGCGTTTGTGTAGACAGCATCGGTCTCTTTTCGTTCCGTCCGACAGTACAGCATGGAGAACTTGCTTCCGCCGCCCATTCCCAGCATCAGTCCGAAACCGTTCAGAAAGTTGAAAACAGGCAGTGACAGGTTAAGTGCGGCAAGTCCTTCAGACCCCATCCCCTTAGAAATAAAAAGTGTATCGATAAGAATATATACCGATACACCTAAAGAGCTGATAACATTCGCCAATATGTACTTGAAAAATACAAGCCGTATTGGTTTTTTATCCATTAAATTTTATGCCCCCCAATAATATCGGCGCTTTTTACAGAAGCATCAACTCAGATGTCAGTGCGTAGCGGACTCAGAAAACGTCCCGTACTGTCATCTTTCTCATATCCATGGATATATTATATCACAGAAAAAGCTTGAAAGGCAATGTTTTTTCGGAAAAATCGGACAAATGCCGAAAACGGCGCGATTTTTGCAGGGGTTTATTAAAGTTTTGTACAAATCGCAACAATATTGGTATGACTAATTATTGAATATGCTCGGTTTTTAAGCAGCTTTCTTTTTGTTTAAGCTGATATCAGCTGTTGAAGCGCTTCAGGAACTGCTGTACTCGGTCGGAGGCGTTCTCGCCAAAAAGCTGCCGGGGAGCTCCCATTTCCACGATGTAGCCGTTTTCCATGAATATGACCTTGTCGGCAACGTCCCTTGCAAAAGCCATCTCGTGAGTTACTATGACCATGGTCATTCCCTCTGCGGCAAGCTCCTTGATGACCTTGAGTATCTCTCCCGTAAGCTCGGGGTCAAGGGCAGAGGTGGGCTCGTCAAAGAACAGTATATCGGGATTGAGGGCAAGAGCTCTCGCGATGGAGACACGCTGCTGCTGACCGCCCGAAAGCTCGCAGGGATAGGACTTGTCCTTGCTTTCAAGTCCCATTTTCTTCAGCAGAGCCATAGCCTTTTCTTTTGCCTTGGCTTTGTCCTCCTTGAGTACGCACACGGGAGCCTCCGTGATGTTGCGGAGAACGGTCATGTGAGGAAAGAGATTGAAGTTCTGGAACACCAGTCCCGTTTTCAGTCTTATGGCGCGGAGAGTCTTTGTGTCGGCGTAGACAGTCCTGCCGCGGGAGTTCTTTATGAGCATATCCGTGCCACAGACGTTGATAACACCGCCGTCTGCGCGTTCAAGCTGATTGATGCAGCGGAGCAGCGTTGACTTGCCGCTTCCCGAGGGACCGATGACTGCGACGACCTCTCCCTTTTCAACATTGAAGGAGATGTCCTTGAGCACCTCAAGATCACCGAAGCTCTTTGAAAGGTTCTTTACTTCAAGCATTGACATAACAGCTGCGCCTCCTTATTTGTAGTAGTTGAGCTTTTTCTCGATAAATCCGAACAAAAGCGTCAGCACGGTTGCGAATGCGAAATAGAACACGCCTGCCATAAAAAGGGGCAGGAGAGAAGCATAGGTGGGGACCTGCTTCTTGGCGATGTACATAATCTCCATGTAGGGGATAGCCGAGGCGAGGGAGGTGTCCTTGACGAGGGTGATTATTTCGTTTGAGCTGGCAGGGACTACTCTCTTTATGACCTGTGGAAGGATTATGCGGAAGAAGGTCTGCATGCGGCTGAAGCCGAGAGCTCCGGCAGCTTCATACTGTCCCTTGGGGATAGCCTCGATGCCGCCGCGGAATATCTCAGCGAAGTATGCGGCGTAGTTGAGCACAAAGGCAATGAGCAGCATATTGAATGTATAGCTTGCGCTGCGTATATCAACGCCGTCGAGAAGACTGTGGATAAATGAGGGGCAGCCCTCCCATTTCAGCAGATAGGGCACCGAATACTGGGCAACTATGAGCTGGAGCAGCAGGGGAGTTCCTCGCATTATGAGTATGTATATGTTTGTGAGCCATGATATGGGCTTGAATTTGCACATTTTCAGCAGTGCCACAATCATGCCCAGTGGTATTGACCACAGCAGGGTAAATCCGAATATCTTCAGCGTCGGTGGGATATATTCAAGCATGAGCCTGAACAGGTTCCCGATCTGTTCTTTTGTCATAATAATACCGCCTTTACCATATTAATAATTCATCACGATACAATGCCGATATCAATTATAACATATATTTCGACGAATAGCAAGGAACACGGAGAAAAAGTTCCCTTGCAGACGGCTCTGCCGCGAAACCGCCAGCGGGGGCTCCCCCGCTTATAGCATATATTTCCGGGAATAGCAAGGAACGCGGAGAAAAAGTTGCCTTGCGGACGGCTCTGCCGCGAAACCGGCGTCAGGGGACAAAAAAGA
>Ga0255343_1001658_pt1 | contig 28682 bp, 20 predicted proteins | sample wastewater_treat_4_FD_192413 | JGI IMG/M metagenome (GOLD analysis project Ga0255343, IMG submission 192413) | Wastewater microbial communities from Lulu Island WWTP, Vancouver, Canada - plant16 | ecosystem: Engineered > WWTP > Wastewater > Unclassified | place: Canada: Vancouver, British... | reverse complement strand
TAGTAATATCAAATAATTGCAATAAAACAGGTGACTTAGATATCTTTCAGGTTCCCCTCTCACGCCGGAAACCGGGGTTCAAACCCCCGTGGGACTACCAGAAGAAAAACAATGGTTTATGAGTATTTCACAAGCCATTTTTTATTTGCTACGCTTCCACTTCCAACCAAACTTCCAGCCTTCAGGCTTAAAAATGGGGGTTTTTATCCCTCTTCGCACCCCTGAAGTTGCACCCTGAAGGCAACCTGAAGTCAAGATTAAGAGGGGGGGGGGAAGGCAGGGGAAACAGCCGGTGAATGAAAAAATAAAGCGTACTTTTATAACGGCACACATGAGGCGATGTATGCCCCTTTTCGCTTCTGCGCCTCCGAGACATATACCCATAAGACGGAGTAAGCCCAATGCTTCACAACAATCTTGACATTCTGTAGCAGTTTGGCGCATAAAGAAGATAACGCACTCGATAACCTCAAATAATTTTTATTCAGAAGGTAATATTATTTGGAGGATCACCATGAATAAACCCATTTATTTTCTAGTTTTCGCTGCGTTTTGTCTTGCAATGCTATCAATACCCTCTGGCAGCCTGGCCTTTCGCTGTGGCGAAGAAGTTGTTGCCCGCGGCGCAAGCACGGCCGAGGTGCTGTATAAATGCGGCGAACCGGAATATATCACCGGGAAAAAGAAAGAGGTGAAGGGAACATTCGCCTCTGGAACTGAATTCAAGCGATCAACTACCTATACAACCGGCGGCTACCAGCAAGAGGAAATCAAGACTGAAATTTGGCATTATAATTGTGGGGATAATGACTTTGTCTATGCGCTTACATTTGAGGATGGCATCTTTGTCAAAGAAGAAACGCCGACGAGAGGATATGGAAAGAGCAAGTGCATATCCGCAAGGGAGAAATCCTCAAAACGGTAAGTGAGAAAACCGGCGGCTACCGTAAGTGCTGTCAGCGAATGATGCCTTCGGCAACCACCCGGTTGCGACCTCCTTCTTTTGCCCGGTAGAGACACTGGTCCGCCTTGCGGATGATGTCCTCCTCGGAAATTTTTTCCGCGGACGCGCCCGCATCGAATCCCGTGATGCCAAAGCTTGACGTGATGCGGATCTCCCGCCCGCCATAAGGGATGACCCGGTTCGCGATGGCCATCCGGATTCTTTCCGCCAGAGCGCAGGCGCCTTCAATGTTCGTTTCAGGCAGGACGATGACAAATTCCTCGCCGCCGTAGCGGGCAACCCAGTCCATATCCTGCCGGAAGGCTCCTTTCACGCACAAAACAAACTCTTTAAGCGCCTGGTCACCCCCCGGGTGGCCGTATGCGTCATTGACCTTTTTGAAATGATCGAGATCGCAGATCACAATGGAAAATGCATTCCCATACCGGATGGCTCTCTTGATTTCCTGGGGCAGACGTTCCATGAAATAGGCGCGATTGAAACATCCCGTCAGAGAATCGGTCATCGACAGAATCTTGATCTGTTCGGTTCTCTCCTCGACTTTCTTTTCCAGGGTCAGATTGAGTTCTTTCAGATCGTTCTGAAATCTGGCGATTTTTCGCGCCGCCTGATAAAGGCCGGTGGACATGTTCAGAAATTCGCGGTCGATGCTGCCGGTCATGAAACGGGCGCCCTTCTGGTCATTCATGTGCAGCGCCGCCGATTCGATTTCTCTCAGTGTAATCAAGATCTACATAAAGATCAGGACGCACATGAACACGCCCACGGTGACGTTCATGACGGCAAAAATCGCGAAAGACGCCAGAGCGGAATGAGTGATGCTGCTGCGGCCCAGTCCGTGCGTGATCAGGATGCTCGCCATCATCAGAATGATGATAAAGACAAACTTGATCAGCAGGCTCGAGGAATAACTCTTCTCCTGAAGGGCGTCGCGTTCGGCCAGGACGAACCGCGCTTCCCGCCTCAAATGATAGGTAAGTATTTCCGTAATGAGATACGTGAACATAATGTATGTGATCATGGCCACAAGGGCGCCCCGCAGGACATACAGGGCGTATAACGGGCTCCCCAGGTGAACGTAGTTGACGGCAACCATGACGGCGACCACCGGAGCGGACAGAATCGCCGCCATCCGGGAAGTCATGCCGGGAAGCCTTTCCAGAAGCGACAATATTTCCGAAAGAGTCGGCGTCGGAATGTCCGCCGGAATGCCGCCTCCCCGGAGATGATCGTTCAGGACGCGCAGGGGCTTCCATTCACAGCGCCAGCCCCACAGCCGGCCAAGGCCATAGATGTTCCAGTGAATCAGCGCGGCGATGGCAACCAGAATAAGGCTGACGACCACTTCCTTGTGAAACAAAGAGGGATTTTCATACGGGACGGTCGCCCAGACCAAAAGAATGCCCGGCGCGGCTGCCGCAGCCCCGAAGACGGAAACAAAAGCCACCGCGAAGCTGACGCATACGTTTTTTGCAATTCTGTCAAACAGACGTTGCATCATGTCGAGTAAGCGCTTTCTCTCGCTCCAAAGGGCCGAATTTTGCCAGTGAAGAGGGGAAAGTGGAGGGGAGGCGCCCTCATGTATTGACGGATCGCTTCCCCTGCATTTCAATTACTGCTTGTTCGAATCGGTGTCTAGGGGCGGAATTTTCTTATAGGCTTCAGCGCCGGTCCTTTTGAGTTCATCATCGGAAGGGATCGAGACGATATAAAGTTCGCCTTCGAGGCTTCTCACCAAAAAAATACCGGGGATCTTGTCTCCGGCGGCGGCATCCCTGTCAAGAAAACGGAGGTTCCCTTCAAACTGAACCTCCTTGGCCGCTGGCCAGTTCTGATTTTGTCCGTTGCGGTACAGCTCCATGAAAAGGCTTGATTCTGCGTTTTTTCCGGCGGCGGAAAGACTGCGGTAAAGTTCTTCTCCGGCAAAAACCGCCGGTGCGTTGAAAATCAAAAGGATCGCCAGCGCCAAATAAATCAGTTTTAATCGCCATCGGGCAACCGTTCGGGGGTACAGACTCTTCATGGCAAATCTCCTTTTTCAATGAGCGCTTCCAAACCCACCTTAACGAGAGATGTTTTTCTTTGATCCCGGTAATATTTGCCGCTTCGTCGATCAAGCTATTTTCTATGTTCAGGATGGTCCTCTTTGATGTCTTTATATGCATTTTCCAGGCATGCATGTCAAGGAATTGCTTGATTATTCCAATTGCTTTCTATAACTTACATTATCCATATTTTTCTTGCGTGTCATAAAATCGAACTTCTCAACGGGTACAAAATTTTAATTGCGCGGCAAGGGGGATTTCGGTAGGAAGAAAAAGGGAGAAGACAGGATTGAAAAGCCGCTTTTAAAAACCGCGTCTGCTTTGCAGAACCGTTGAAAGGATGGGGCAATGGAGAAAATAAAATATTGGCTTCAGGAACATTGGGATGCGATCATGGCCTGGTACGAAGGCCTGGAACCGCTGTATCAGTATGGTGTTTTATTTCTGCTCATCATTGCCGGTATTTTGATTTTTTCGTTTTTATCGTTAAGAAAAGTGACCCGGTAGCGGCTGCTCAAGCCTTGCGGCAGCCGTTTTCGAGGAAGGGCCTACATGTAGTTCCGGTGCTGGATGGATTCTATATAGCCGACGGTGCCGGTTGTAATCTGGGCGGCGTTGGCCTCATCCGTGTCCAGATGCATGTCCAGCCGGTAGTTTGGATTGACGCGGACCAGAACATCGCCGAAAATCAGCTCCCGAATGCCCTTGACGATTACCCTCACCACATCCCTGTCGCGCAGGCCCAGGTTCAGCGCTTCTTCCGGGGAAATGTGGATATGGCGCTTCGCGCAGATCACTCCCTTTTCCAGATCAACGGTTCCCGCGTCTCCTTCCAGCGTCAGGCCCGGCGTCCCTTCCGTATCGCCGGAATCCCGGATCGGTACTTCAATGCCCAGCTTGAACTGATCCGTCCGGGCAATTTCCACCTGAGACTCCTTGCGCGCGGGCCCCAGGATCCGCACACGGTCGATCCTTCCTTTTGGCCCGATCAGGTTGACCGCTTCCGCAGCCGCGAACTGACCGGGCTGGCTCAGATCGGATCGGAGCGTCATGGTCCGTCCCGCGCCGAAAAGCCGTTCAAAATGTTCCTGGGTCAGGTGGACATGACGGGCCGAAACGGAAATCGCAATCGGGCTGGATCGCAGCTTTTTGAGGTCTTCTCTGGAGCGTGTCCGCCCGAGGGCATGGATCGTTTCCCGGGCGATCATTTTTTCCTCATCCGCCGGAATGACAAGGATCCGGATTCTGGACCCGGGCTCGGAAATGTCGGTGATCTGGCCCCGGCGGGAGCGCATTTTGGCGTTCACATCGTCGTAAACAACAACGCCCAGGGCTTCCATGCCCCGGCAGATGCGGGCCCGGATCTCCGCGGCGTTTTCTCCGATGCCGCCGGTAAAGATCAGGGCGTCCAGACCGCCCATGGCCGCCCAGTAGGCGCCGATGTATTTTCGGACGCGGTAGCAGAAAGCGTTGATCGCTTTTTCACACCGGAAATCCCCCGACTCCGCCGCCTTGAGAAGCGTCCTCATGTCGTTGCTCGTTCCGGAAATCCCCAGAAGGCCGCTTTTTTTGTTGAGCATCCGGTCCAAATCCTCGGCGTTCATGCTCCGGTGGCGCATCAGATGCAGGAGGACGCCGGGGTCGAGGTCTCCCGGGCGCGTGCCCATAATCAGCCCTTCCAGCGGAGTCATTCCCATGCTGGTGTCCACGCTGCGGCCGTGGTCAATCGCACACACCGAAGCGCCGCTTCCCAGATGGCAGGAGATCATTTTCAGCTCGCCTACCGGGCGCTTCAGATAGGTTGCCGTGCTGAGCGTGACGAATTTGTGGCTGGTGCCGTGAAAACCATAGCGGCGGATCTGCTCTTCCTCGCTTACCGCGAAAGGCAGCGCGTACGTGTAGGCCTGCTCCGGCATGTTCGCGTGAAAGGACGTATCGAAAACGGCCACCTGGGGCGCGCCGGGAACCAGCTCTTGCATTCTCTCGATTCCCTTCAGATTGAAGGGATTGTGCAGCGGCGCCAGCGGAATCAGCTTCCGGATGGAGGAAAGGACTTCCGCGTCCACCTTGACGGAGTTGGGAAACTGCGCTCCGCCGTGGACGACGCGATGCCCCACCGCTTTGATATCGCTCAAATCGCTCATGCCCGTGTAGGCCTGATCGGTGATCGTCGAAACCATCACATCAAACGCCTGCTCGACGGCCAGAACGTCGCGGACGGGAATTTCTTTTTTGCCGTCCGGCATCCGCAGGACGTGGGTTGCGTCGCCGGAGCCGACTTTTTCAATGAGGCCTTCAATGACCGGCGCGGATTGCGCCGTATCAAACAATGTATATTTCAGGGACGAACTGCCGCAGTTCACAGTCAGGATTTTCAGGGGTTCGGTGACGGAGGAAAAGTTCAGGTCGTAAGGATCTTCATTTTCTCTGTGAACGTTTTTCAGGCGCTCTTTCGCGTCATCCTGCTGGTTGCGCAAAAGCCTCTTGGTCACCAGCCGGGTGAACTTGACCAGCGTTCGGGGATTTCGCGCAAGGATTCCGGATACGATTTCGCGAGGAATGCGGATGATGATCGATGGCTGTGCGGCGACGACATCCAGCACCGCCGGCTCTCCGGTCAGCAGGGACATTTCCCCGAAGATCTGATCCCGTTCAAGGGTGGCTACCGTTTTCAGGCTTCCGTCGTCTTCCGTGCGCAGCACTTCGACTTCGCCTTCATAGACCGCCCACAGGAAACGGCCGAGTTCGCCCCGTTTGATGATGACGCCGCCGGCCGGAAAATCAATCGGATGAGCGTTTTCGGCGATGAGCGCGATGTCTTCGTCCGGCAGATCGGATAAAAACTCGATTTTTTTCAAAAAGAGGGGCAGTTCCATTCTGGGCTCCCTATCGGATGAGGCCGGGCCATGTGCCGGCGTCAACGGCTTTCGGATAGCCGGGATCGGCCCGATCCGCCTTGATGTCGTAACGGATGTACTGTCCGCCCTTGAAGAAGTAGGCCTTGCCGTTTCCCCAGTTGACGGCATCGTCAATGCCGTCCGTCCAGATCACGCCGGGCCAGGTTTCGGCATTGATGTTTTTCGGATAACCGGGATCGGCCCGATCCGCCTTGATGTCGTAACGGATGTACTGTCCGCCCTTGAAGAAGTAGGCCTTGCCGTTTCCCCAGTTGACCACCGCGTCAATCCCGTCCGTCCAGATCACGCCGGGCCAGGTTTCGGCATTGATGTTTTTCGGATAGCCGGGATCGGCTTTGTCGGATGCGATGTCGTATCGGATATACTGGCCGCCGCTGAAGAAGTAGGCCTTGCCGTTTCCCCAGTTCACGATCCCCGTAGGATGTTGATCGGGAACGTACCTTTCGGCGCTTGCCGTTGTCCATGCCATCAGAAAAAACAGGCCTGCAATGACGATCAGCGTATTCTTTTTCATGCGAGACTCCCTGTAAGACGGTATTTGTGACAATCCATTATGCTTTGAATGATGGTTTTCCGCTTGCCGCTTTTTTGCGGCAACGGCTGCATCATAGCACTATTCGTTTTTTTTAAAAAACACAAAAAACAGCCGTTTCCTCTTCCCGCCCGTGCAATAAATTGCTGCATGAAAACCGGAAAATGATATAATGCACCCGTTGTTGGACGGCTTTTCGGGCGCGCAGACAGGAGGTTCCGCGCAGAACGACGCCAGAAAATGGATCGGGAGGACTGGACATGACCGGCAGACGATCATTGATTTTCCTCAAAACAGGAATGATGGTGATGATTCTGATATGCGCGATGACTACTGCTGTGGACGGCATGGGCACAAAGCCGCAGCAGTCCGTGCCTTACAGAAAAATGCGCATGGCGGATTACCAGAACTTCATCAGGAACTGGGATGAGAAAAAGGATCCCCTGCTCTATGCCCTGGTTTCAACACCCGCCGAGTACCGGACCCTCTTCCATCCCGCGCCCACGATGCCGTCGAGGCGCCCCTTCGCTCCGGATGAATCTCTGTATGAAAAGGAACAGATTCTGGTGGCTGCCCGGGTCATGCCGCACCCGAAGAATGTGGAGGAGGTGTTTGAAATCGAGAAAATTATCGAAAAACGCGGCAGCCTGTCACTGTATTACAAGTTCAACAGGCCGGAGCCTGCGGCCGAATGGCAGGGAAAGATTTATCTGGCCGTCAGAATTCCCCGGCGTTTTTACCAAAAAATATTTTTCTTTGAAAACGGAAAACCGGTGGGGGAATTGAATGTTGCGGCGGGGCAGTGGTCGGTTCCGGCCCTGGATCCGTCGACGGGAAAAACTGGGGATTAATAAAATCCGGCGACGAGATGGAAGCTTTCCCCAAAAAGACTGTTTCAGGCGCCGGGAGGCTTTCAACCTTGACTGCAAGATTTCATTGACATGCAGGACCACATTTTTTATAGTGCCTTTCGCAAAAGAAGGTTCCCGATTTGTCTCCAAACGTTTGGCGGATTCCATGGTTGAATAAACCGCTCCGACAAAATTGTTCGACTGCCGGATGAGAAAGGTCGTCATGACGCTTTTTCCCGAACATATCGCGGCCTGTCCCGACTGCGACCTGATGCAGCGGATTCCCGCGCTCTCCAGCGGCGAAACGGCGCGTTGCCTGCGCTGCGGCCGCTCCATGGCCGCGGGCAAAACCGATCCCTTAAACCGGACATTTGCCTTCGCGGTTGCCGCGGCCATCGTCCTGATCATCGCCAACGTGACCCCCCTCATGGGCCTTTCCGCCGTCGGGCGTCACGCGAGCACGACCATCTTAGGCGGCGTGTTGAAAATGTGGCAGGAGGGACAGGGAATCACGGCCGCGCTTGTGGCCTTCTGCACGGTGGTCGCTCCGACGATTTATATCACGTTCATGCTGACGATTCTCATCGCCCTTCGAAAAGACCCGGCGCCTTCGTGGATCGGTAGACTGCTCAGAATTTCAGATGTCAGCAGGACGTGGTCCATGGTGGAAGTGATGATGCTCGGCATCCTGGTGGCGCTGGTAAAAATCGCCGATCTGGCAACCGTGATTCCGGGCATCGGCATGTTTGCCGTCTTTGCGCTGATCCTTTTGGTTGCGGCGATGACCGTCAGCTTCGATCCGCGCGAGGTCTGGCTGCGAATCCGGTGGGCGGACGAGGCAGCGCCGCCGGTCGGCGAGGAGAGATCATCGCGCCCCGGTGATGACCGGGCCATGCCCGCGGAGGAGCGGTCCGCCGCCAGGCTTGGGTTCGTTCTGTGCGGAGCCTGCGGTTTGCTGTCAAAATATGCCGATCCGGCCGAACCGGGGTACTGTCCGCGCTGCGGCAAGGCGCTGGAGGTTCGCCGCCGCCAAACGATTCAGCGCACGTGGGCCCTGCTGATCGCGGCGGCCATCTGCTACATTCCCGCCAACCTGATGCCCGTGATGAACACGACGATGCCCGCGTACGCCGAGAAAGACACGATCATGAACGGGGTGATTCTGCTTTACACGTCAGGCTCCTGGCCGCTCGCGCTGATTGTGCTGATCGCCAGCGTCATCATTCCGCTGGCCAAGATTGTCACGCTGGCCTACCTGCTGGTCACGATCCAGTTTCGTCAGCCGGAGAGTCAGCGCGAACGCATCCGGATCTACCGGTTCGTTGAAATCATCGGCCGCTGGTCGATGCTGGACGTGTTTGTCGTGACGTTCGTCGTCGCGCTGGTCCAGCTCCAGCCGCTCATGTCCGTGGAACCGGGCGCCGGCGTCATCTTTTTCGCGGCCGTCGTCGTGCTGACCATGTTTGCGGCCGAGCAGTTTGACCCCCGTTTGATATGGGATTCCCCTGGTGAAAAGGAGAATGATCATGACTGATCCGGCGGATCTGAACAATCTACCGCGCTCCACGACCGTGCCGAAGAGGCGAATGCGGCTTTCCGTAGTCTGGATTATTCCCATTCTGGCGGCGCTGGTCGGCGTCGGCATCGCCGTACAGAAAATTCTTCATGAGGGCCCGACCATCAGCATCGTCTTCAAAACGGCGGAGGGCATCGAGGCGGGAAAGACGTTTGTCCGCTACAAGGACGTTAAAATCGGCCTGGTGCAGAGCGTGAAGCTTTCAAAAGATTTCACAAAAGTCGTGGTGACGGCCAAAATCGACAAGAGCGCCGAGGGACTGATTGTCGAGGATGCCGCCTTCTGGATCGAATTGCCGCGCGTTACGATGAGCGGCGTCAGCGGCATCAGCACGCTTTTGTCGGGCAACCACATCGGGCTGGGAGCCGGAAAATCCAGACGGCCGAGGCACGAGTTTGTTGCACTGGACATGCCGCCCGCCGTCTCCATCGATAAGCCCGGCCGCCAGTTCGTGCTTCGCGCCGATACGCTGGGTTCCATCGGCATCGGGTCCCCCCTGTATTACCGTCAGTTGAATGTCGGACAGGTCATCGGCTATGATCTGTCCAAAGACGGCCGCTCCGTTGAAATCAGAGTTTTTGTAAACGCTCCCTATGACCGCCAGATCACAACCCAGACGCGCTTCTGGCAGGCCAGCGGCATCGATGTTTCGCTGGGGTCAAACGGGCTGTCGGTGCAAATGCAGTCTCTGCTGTCGATCCTGATCGGCGGCATCGCCTTCGAACAGCCGCTGACGGCGGATGCCGATGCCCAGCCGGTGAAGGAAGGCGCCGCCTTCACGCTGTACAGCAACCGGACGGCTGCCGAGAGCCGGCATGAAGAGATCATCACTCCCTACGTTCTCTATTTCAAGGAATCGGTGCGTGGTCTTTCCGTCGGCGCCCCCGTGACCCTCGCCGGTCTGCCGATCGGCGAGGTCACCGATGTCAGCTTTGAATACGATTCGGCAAAGGAAGATGTCCGGTCGCGGGTGGACATTGTGATGTATCCGTCCCGCTTCACGGAATATATGAAAACATCCTCCGGCTCCGAACACGCGCCCCTGGATGAACAGGGCCGCCGCGCTTTCATCCAGCGGATGATGAACCGGGGCTTCCGCGCGCAGCTGCGCATCGGCAATCTTGTCATGGGACAGCTTTACATCGCCATTGACCGCTTTCCGAACACTCCCAAAGCGCAGAAGATCGACTGGAGAAAACCGCCGTATGAGTTGCCTGTCATGTCCAGTTCGCTGGAGGATCTGGAAAGCCGCGTAAGCGGCATTATCGCCAGAATCGATAAAATACCGCTGGATGCTATTGGTGCAGACGTCAGGAAAACGCTGGAAACCCTTCACCAGACGCTGAAAGACGCAGACCGGGTGATGAACCATATCGACCGGGAAACCGTGCCGGAGATCAATGCGACCCTGCAAGACCTGCGCAAGGCCACTGCGACGGCCGATCGTGCCCTGGCCGGCGCGGATCAAACACTGGTCGGAAAAGATTCGCCGACGCAGCAGGAGTTGCGGGCGGCCCTGCAGGAAGTGTCACGCGCGGCGCGCGCGATCACCGAACTGGTGGACTACCTTGAGCGCAATCCCAATGCCCTCATCCGCGGCAAAGCACAGGAGGTGCCCCAATGACAGGAAAATTGCCCCTCGTCTTTTGCGCGCTGGCCGCGCTTTTAACCGGCTGCGCTTCCGTTCAGCCGACGCGGTTCTACACCATGAGCCCCGCGACGGCGCCGGCCGCGACGGCGCCGGCCGTCTATTCCCTGTCGGTGGGCCCCGTCTGGGTGCCGGCTGCGGTTGACCGGCCGCAGATCGTTTTGCAGACCGGTCCGAATCAGGTTTTGATCGCCGAGTTCGACCGTTGGGCCGAACCGCTGAAAGAGGCGATTCCCCGCGTGGTCGTCGAAAATCTTTCCCTGATGCTCGGCGCGCAGGACATTGCGATTTTTCCCCAGTCGGGGTCGGCGGATGCATCCTACCGGATCACGATCGACATTCTTCGCTTTGAATCCCTGCCGGGCAAAGCGGCCATTGTCGATGCCCGTTGGACCGTCCGTTCCACGAAGGATGAAAAGACCGGGAGCGGCCGCGCGAAGATTACCGAGACGGTTCGCGCGGAAGGTTACCCTGAACTGGTCGCGGCCCACAGCCGCGCACTGGAGCAGTTGAGCGGCCAAATCGCCCGGACGGTTCGCGATATGGCGGGAAGCAAACCGTAAAGTCGCTGCCTGCGAATCCGGGATGAAAGCGAGGGACTATCATACAGGGCTATCCGCGCCGATGGAGGACCCCCGGGGAGAATCCCATGACGAATGATGAAACGAACAGGCCGGCCGAACTGAAAAAAGATATTGGACTGGTGAGCGCTCTCGCCATCGTGGTCGGGATGGTGCTGGGCGCCGGCGCTTTCATGAAACCGCCAGCGGTCATGGCCGCGGCGGGCGATTCCACCTGGGCGCTGGCCGCCTGGGTGATCGGAGCGGTGTTCAGCATGGCCGGAGGGCTCACGCTTTGCGAGCTGGGGGTCCTGTATCCCCGCACGGGCGGCGTCTATGTTTACCTGGAAGAAATCTACGGTTCCAAAGTCGCCTATCTCTACGGCTGGATGCTGACCTTCATCTTCGGGCCGGCGACGATCGGCGCGCTGGCCGGCTATTTCAGCTCCGTTTTCTGCCTCCTGTTCGGAATCCCGGACCACTACCTTCCCGTCATCGGCCTGGCCGTGATGGCGTTTGTTCTGTTTGTCAACAGCGTCGGCGTCAAGCAGGCGGGCTACCTGCAGGTGCTCGCGACATTCTGCAAGCTGATCCCCATCGTTCTGCTTGCCGTTTTCGGCCTCTGGAAAGGAAACGGCCATGTGCTGAACCTCTCGACCGGGGTCGCCGCATCCGCGACCTTCTCCGTCGCCGTCATTGCCACCCTCTTTGCCTACGACGGCTGGGCGCAGGTGGCTTCCGTGGCGGGGGAAATGAAGAATCCCGGCAAAATCCTGCCGCGGGCCGTCGTCGGCGGGCTGATCTTTCTGTCCGTTGTGTACATCGTCATCAACGTCGCCCTTCTCAAGGTTTTATCGCCTTCCGAGATGGTCGCCCTGGGCCATGACGCCTCCGCGATTGCCGCTCAGAAGCTTTTCGGGCTCTACGGCGGCAACCTCATTTCCGTGGGCATCATGGTGTCGATTGTCGGCGGTCTGAACGGCTACGTGATGACCCTCTCGCGCATCGTGTTCACGATGGCCGAACGCAATCAGCTTCCCGGCTCGGGGGCGCTCAGCCGGATCGAACCGGACAGCAAGACGCCCGTGAACGCCGGCATTCTCCTGGTGGTCCTGTCTTTCATCTATCTCCGGATGCTCGACGCCGACCGCCTGACCGACATGGCCATGTTTGCGATCTGGATTTTCTACATGATGACCTTCGCCGCCGTGTTTATCGCCCGGAAGCGGTTTCCCGACGCGGTCCGCGGCTACAAGGTTCCCTTTTATCCCGTGACGCCGCTTGTCGCCATCGGCGGCGCCCTCTACATCATGTACGGCATGATTCTGAGCCAGCCCGTGAACGCCATGGTCTCTCTGGTCCTGACGCTGGCGGGAATCCCGGTCCTCTATGGCATGACCCATGGGCTGCCCCGCTTCGAAGGTTTTGCGGTCAGCAAAAAATATCTCGTCCTGGGGGGAGCCGTTCTCATCCTCGCCGCCCTTCTGATTACACCGAAGTTTATCGACACCCGGCCGGTGCTGCGGGTCGCCGTTGAAATCTCCAATCCGCCCATTGCCTTTGAGGACGAAACGGGCAAGCCCGCGGGGCTGGATATCGATATAATTCAGTCGGTCGCCGGGGAGATGGGGTATCGGATCGCCTTCCGTGCCACGCCGCTGGACCATATTTTCCCGGCCCTGGAAAAGGATCTGGTGGATGCTGCCATCAGCGAACTGACAGTGACCCCGGAACGAAGCCGGCAGGCGGCCTTCACCCGAAGCTATCATCAAGGAACCCTGGCGATGCTGGTGCACGCGGACAGTCCGGCGACTACGCTCGCGGATCTGCGCGGAAAGGCGGTCGGCGTCAAGAGCCGTTCGACCGGCGAGAAGTATATGAACGGGCGTTCCGAATATCGTCTGTGGCGGATGAGCGTTTCTTCCGACCTGTTGGAGCACTTCAAGAACGGCGCCCTGGACGCCGTCGTCTTCGACAAGCCGATCATTGACGAGTGGTTGGCCCAGGGGCTCGTCAGGGGCCGGTCTCTCCCGCTCGGCGAGCAGGAAGAATATGCCATCGCCTACCGGAAGGAAGATACGCAGCTCGGCCGGAAAATCGATCATGCGTTGGATAAACTCATCAAAAGCGGCCGACTGGAAGAAATTCAGAAGAAGTGGCTGATCAGCCGCTCGGAAAGGCCTTCATCATGAACGTGATTGCGACATCGGTATTCGATATCTTCAAAATCGGCCCGGGGCCTTCCAGTTCTCACACGCTGGGCCCCATGAAGGCGGCCGGCCGCTTCCGGCAGGCCTGCGCCGGACTGAAAAAAGCCGCTCTGGAAAAGGCGACGGCTGTCGAGGTCTCTCTGTACGGGTCGCTCGCCACCACCGGGAAAGGACACGGGACGGATCGCTCCGTGATTGCCGGCCTGCTGGGATGGGACCCGGAAACCGTCGATCCGGATGCCTTTGATCCGCTCGGCACGGATCCAAAAGCCGTTTACACCTTTTGCGCCGGCAAAAAGGAGATCCCTTTCCGCGCGGGCGATATTCATTTCGACACAACCCCCGGAAATCTCCCGCACCCCAATACCATGGTTTTTCGCCTCAAAGCGGGAGAGGGCATTCTCCTGGAGCAGGAATACTACTCCGTCGGAGGGGGCTTCATTCTCTGCAGGGGAGAGGCGGAACATCCGCGGCCGATTCCGCCGATTCCCTACGCCAGCATGCACCAGCTTCGCGCTCAGATGGACCGGCTGAACATCGGTCTCGTCGAACTCCTGCGGCGCAATGAGGCGGTGGTTTCCGGTCTGGACGCGGAGCGAACGGATAAGGGACTGGATGCGATCATTGACGCAATGGTCAGCGCCGTTGAACGCGGCCTGGCTACGGATGCCATTCTTCCGGGACCCATCGGTCTGGCCCGCAAGGCGCCGGTTCTTTTGCGTCGGGCGCAAACGATACCCGATTCGCCGGAGCGATTCGTCATTTTGCTCAACACTTACGCGCTGGCCGCCTCGGAAGAAAACGCCGCGGGTCACCGGGTCGTGACGGCGCCGACGTCCGGCTCATCCGGAATTATTCCCGGAATTATTTATTTTGCGGCAAAGCATCTGGGAATTTCCCGGGAGCTGATTCGGGAGGGGCTTCTCGTCGCCGGGGCTGTGGGCGGCATTACCCGCCACAATGCCAGCATCTCCGGAGCCGAAGTCGGCTGCCAGGGAGAAGTCGGCGTCGCCTCAGCCATGGCGGCAGCCATGATCGCGCACATTCGGGGCTGCGGGATGGCCGTCATTGAAAACGCCGCTGAAATTGCCCTGGAGCACCATCTGGGACTCACCTGCGATCCCATCGGCGGTTATGTTCAAATTCCCTGTATTGAACGCAACGCCGTCGGAGCGGTCCACGCCTACAATGCCTATCTTCTGGCGTCCGCGGGGGATCCGGCCCGCCAGAAGATCGACTTCGACGCCGTGGTGGAAGCGATGCTGGAAACGGGTCGGGATATGTCGGAGAGGTACAAGGAAACGGCCCGGGCCGGACTGGCCGTTTGTTCCATCCGGTGTTGAGGCGGGTCCGTCATGGTTTGCGGGATGGATCCGCAACGGCCTGCTGGAGGATTTTTTGTTTTTCCTCCATGCTGTTGATCGTCAGCTTGTAGGCCACGTAATATTTGTAAATGTTCCGGACGTAGGCGGTGGTCTCAAATCCCACTTTTTCGGCGGTGACCAGCTCGACGTTGTTGAACCACCGGTTCGCGTCCAGGCCGCGCTCTTTCGCAAGCGTCCGCATTCTCGAGATCCTTCCCGGTCCAGCGTTGTAGCTGGCAAAGGCAAAAAGCGAGCGGTCCTGCTCGCTGAAGCAGGCATCCGAAAAGTAGTTGGTCATGAGCAGGTCCAGATACTTGGCGCCGGCGTGAATATTGGGTTCGGTGATCTTTATGTCTCCCACCTTCAGCGACCGGCCCGTTTTGGGCATGATCTGCATGATGCCGATCGCGCCCGCCGGGCTGCGTTTGCTCTGGTCCAGCCGGGATTCCTGATAGCCCTGGGCGGCCAGCATCAGCGGATCAAATCCGTACCGGTTGCCGTATTTCCGAAACAGGCTCAAGGTTTGTTCAAACCGCTTCCATTCCCCCGTGCCGGTCGGATCTTTGATCTTTTCGATGTTCCGGTGGTACTGCTGAATGCGGCCTTCGATCACGCCGCGTTTTTTCAGGACGATACGGTAGAAATCCAGAATTTCCGATTCCAGCCGCGGGCTGTTCTTGCGGATGGCCCAGCCGATCCTGCCTTTGCTGCGCAGCACGATGTCGTCCCGGACGGTGATGCCGGGCAGAACTTCCGCCCACAGGCGGGCCATCCAGTCGTCCACGACGGTAAAATCGAAAATTTTCGCCTGAAGCATTTCCATCAGGTCTTCGTCTTCCAGCGCATCCGGGACGAGGATGATGTTGACGGGTTTCCTGTGTTCCCGGATCAACCGATTGTTCAAAAGGGTCAGGCTTTCATAATAGCTGGAGGCTTTGCGCACATGCACGGTCTTTCCGGCCAGATCATCAATGGCGCCCACGGCGGGAGACGACGGACCCGCGACCAGGATTTCCGACACGCCGGGCAGGTCCGGCGGCGCGGCAAAGTCCACCGTCTTCAGGCGCTCCTCCGTCACCGTGATGTCGCCGGCGGCAATATCGCCGAGCCCTCTTGCCACATCGCCAAGGAGGAGGTCCCGCGTCCGTGGAATAATCACGACGGTCAACGGGCGTTTTTTTAGTTTTCTGGCGTATTTTTTATTGAGGGTGCGCTCAAATTCCCTGACCATGTCGCCGATCAGCCCCTGTTCCTTTCCCCTGACAATCAAATACAGGGTGCGGCTCTGCGGAACCAGGACGCGGATGACGCGTTTCTCCAGGAGCTGATCGAAATCGCCCAGCCAGATCTCATTGGCGAGGGCCAGGCTGCGCAGGCGGGGTTGGTTGTCGTCCTCCTGCGCCGGTGTTGCAGGTTCGGCCCAAGAGGGGCAGGGGAGGAGCATCAGGAAAGCGGCAAGAAAAATCACGGCGAGTGCCGGAAGACGGCGCAGAAGACGAAACCATTCTTGTTTTTTCATCAGCATCCCCTTTCATCCCGGCAATCGAAGAGGAAACAGACTGCAAGACTTAAAGAAAGGGGGAGGCCCTTTGCCACCCCCTTCCGGGTCTTCTGAATCAACGGCCGCGCTTGCGGGCCGGGGTTATTTTGCCTTCGGTTTTACGGAGGGCGAAGACTGCAATGCGGCTGTTTTGGCGTCTTTCACGTCCAGAAGCTCCACTTCAAAGACCAGCGTTGCGCCGCCGGGAATCACGGGGGGACGGCCCCGGTCTCCGTAGGCGATCTCCGAAGGGCAGATCAGTTTGGATTTGCCGCCCACCTTCATCATGCTGACCCCCTCCGTCCAGCAGGGGAACACCTGGCTCAACGGCAGTTCCGCGGGCTGGCCGCGCTTGACGGAGCTGTCAAATTCCTTGCCGTCAATCAGCGTGCCCACGTAGTGGACCTTGACGATGTCCGTGGCCCTGGCCTGAGCGCCCGTGCCCGCTTTGATTTCTTTATAGATCAATCCGGAGGCGGTTTTCTTCACGCCGGCTTCCTTCGCGGCTTTTTCCAGAAACGGTTTGGCCAGCTCTTTTTGCTTTTCCGTGGCTTTCTGCATTCGGGCCTGGGCCAGTTCACCCAGTTTCTGCATGTTGGCTTCCGGTTCCGCCGCCAGCTTTTTGCCGCCGGCTGCGTCGGACATTCCCAGTTGAACATATTTCAACTCTTCGGTCGTCAGATCAAAAACGGACAGTTGCTTGCTGAGATGAACCCCCAGCGCGTAGAAAGCCTTCTGATCCTCCGTTTTAGGCGCTTCGGGCGAACATCCCCAGACGGCGATCAGGGCGACACAAACCACAATCATTAATTTACGCATAAAGCATCCTTTCTTTTACCCTTTCTTTATTCCTGCCCTGGGATCGGGCGCCAAATTCAGGCGGGAACATCCGCCCCGGTCAGTGTTTCTTCAAGCAGTTGAACCAATACGTTCTCTCCCTTTTTCACATGGGAGACATCTTCCTGCAAAACAATGAAAGCATTGGCTTCCACCATGGACTTCAAAATGCCGGACCCCTGTTCGCCGGTCAGGCGCGCCAGGTAACGATTTTTTTCTTTTATAACCACCGCGCGCAGAAAATTTTTGACGCCCGCGCCCTTTTTGATTTCCTGGGCGCTGACGGCGGTCAGTGTCGGGCGAAAAATCCGGGTATGCCCCTGCATGCAAAGCAGAAAGGGGCGGACAAACTGCTCAAAGGAAACCATGACGGATACGGGATTGCCGGGCAGACCGAAGAGGGGGACGCCGTCGATGGAGCCGAAAGCCAGCGGCTTCCCGGGCCGCATGGCCACCTGCCAGAAGTGCATGGCGTTGCCGATGTCGCCCATCACATCTTTGACGAAATCATAATCGCCGACCGAGACGCCGCCGGAGGAAAGGATGACATCCGCCCGCCGCGCCACCTGAAATTTTTTAACCAGATCCTCTTTGTCGTCGCCGCCGATGCCCAGCAGCACGGGAACACCGCCGCAGGAGAGAACCTGAGCGGCCAGCGAATAGGTATTGGAGTTGACGATTTTGCCGGGCGGCGGCTCGGTTTCAATGTCCACCAGTTCGTCGCCGGTGGACAGGATCGCCACGCGCGGCCTCTGGTAAACCGCGACAAACGCCTTTCCCAGAACGGCCAGCATGCCGATGTGGCCCGGCCGCAAAACGCTGCCTGCCGCGATGACTTTCTCTCCCTGACGCACATCCTCGCCGGGAAACCGGATGTCCAGCCCCCGGGGCGCGGCGATTTTCATCAGAACCGTTTTGCCTTTTTCTTCGGTGTCCTCCCGGCGGACCACGGCGTCCGCGCCTTTGGGGATCACCGCGCCGGTCATGATGCGCGCCGCCTGTCCGGCCTGAACCGTTCTGCGGGGAAGGCGGCCGGCGGCGATTGTTTCAACAACCGCAAGCTCGACGGGCTTTAAGGCGTGCGCGCCTTTCGTGTCGTCGGACCGCACGGCATAGCCGTCCATGGCGGAGTTGGCGGCGGAAGGGACATTGCGCGGCGCGAAGACATCTTCGCCGATCACCCGGCCTGCCGCCTCCAGAAGATCGACTTTTTCCAATCCCATGGGCCGGCAGGCGGCAAGGACCGTATGAAGCGCTTTTTCTACGGATATCATTTTGTTTCTCCAGCCGTTTTTCAGGGGGATACCTTATCAAAGACCGTCGGGTTGTCAATCAAAAAGCGAGGGTAAAAAGTGACGGGCTATGGGCGATAGGCGATGGGCGATAGGCAATGGGTCATGGGTAATGGGTTACGGGCAACAGGCAATGGGGAAAAGTTGTCATGGTGAGCCTGTCGAACCATGACACCGTAGGGAACGGTTTGAAACCGTTCCCGATCACATCCACCATTCCCCATCCCCTATTGCCGGTTGAATTTCACCGGTATTTGCGCTAGGGAAGAAGCCGATGGAGAGGAAGGAAACAAGATGAACGAGCAGCAGACAAAAATTCGCGCGTTGCTGGCCGAAAAGCAGGGCATTTTGCTGGTCCATTACTATGCGCGGCCTGAAATTCAGGAGATCGCCGACGTACTGGGGGATTCCCTGGCGCTGGCCCAGGCGGCGGCTCGCTCCGACGCCAGGGTGATCGTCTTCGCGGGCGTGCACTTCATGGCGCAGAGCGCGGCAATGCTTTCCCCCGAAAAAACCGTGTTGCTGCCGCGCCTGGACGCGGGCTGTCCTCTTGCGGACATGGCCGGACCGGACGCGGTGAGAAAAATGAGGCAGGCTCAACCGGACGCCGTTTTCGTGACGTACATCAACTCCACGGCGGAAGTGAAGGCCGAAAGCGACATCTGCTGCACGTCGTCCAACGCGATTAAAATTGTTCAAAACCTGCCGCCGTCGAAAAAAGTGGTAATGCTGCCCGACGGCAATCTGGCCCGCCACGCGGCGTCCGTCACGGGTCGGGACATTGCCGCGTGGGAGGGCTGCTGCCCGATTCATCAGGCGCTGACGGCCCAGGAAGTTGCGGCCCGCAGGCGGGAGCATCCGCGGGCGCCGTTTGCCGCGCACCCGGAGTGTCGTCCGGAAGTGCTTGCCCTTGCGGATTTCGTGGGGTCCACGTCGGCCATTCTCCAGTTTGCCCGCGACACAAAAGCCAATGAGATCATTATCGGAACGGAAAAAGGCATTTTGACCCAACTCACCAAAGACAACCCGGAAAAAACTTTTATTCCCGCCTCGGACGCGCTTTTCTGCGCCGACATGAAGAAAATATCGCTGGACGATATCGAGCGGTCGCTGGCGACCCTGCAGCCGGTCATTACGGTTCCCCGGGATGTGAGCGAGGCCGCGAAAAAAGCCCTGGACAAAATGCTGGCCCTTTCCTGACCGACGGTTTGATTCGCCTGGATGACATTTCGTGAGAAAAATTATCGATAAAAAAATGGTTCCCGACGCCCCGCCCGTGCGGGAGTTGCTGGAGGGGATCGCGAAGGGAGCGCCGGTCACGGATGCGCGGGGTCTGGTTCCCCCCGCGCGTGCGTTTCTGACCGCGCTGTTGTTCGAGCGGCTGGCCGCGCCGTTGATCGTCCTGTGTCCCACGGCAAAGGAAGCCGCTTCTTTTGCCCGAGATCTGGCGCTCTTCCTGGGCGAAGGGGCAGTGCTGCATTACCCGCCCCTCGATTTTCTTTCGGTGGACATGTTCGCCCTGCAGAGGGAGGAAGAAATGGCCCGCCTCCATGTGCTCACGCAACTGCAGGTGGACAGCCGCAAGATCGTTGTCACCTCTCTCGCGGCCTGCATGCAGAAAGTCATGCCCTACGCCGAATTTCAACAATATCTGAAAATTCTTTCCATCGGCGATGTGCTCCTGATGGAGGAGTTCCCCCAAAAGCTCGCAGCGGGCGGATATTCGAGGGTATCGCTGGTGGAAAATCCCGGCGAGTTCAGCCTGCGCGGCAATATTCTGGATATTTTTCCGCCCGGCGCGCCGGACCCCCTGCGCCTGGAGATGGCGGGCGACGAGATCGAATCCATCCGCCGCTTTGACGCCGCGTCCCAGCGCTCGGGCGCGTCCGTGGACGCGTTTGTTCTGGGGCCGGCCGGCGAAATTCTCCTCGATGAGGAAAGGCTCAACCGGGCCGTGCGCAATGTCAAGCGCCGCGCCGACGATCTGGACCTTCCGCGCGAGTTGCGCAGCCGGCTTTCGGAAACGCTTCGGGAGCAATCCGCGACCTCTCTCAATCCGATTTTCCTGCCCCTGTTTTATGAAGAGTACGACGATCCGGCGGGCTTCGGCCGGCGGAATCTCTCCAGTGTTTTCGACTATCTTCCGAGGAATTCGCTGTTCGTGATCAACGACCCGCTGGGGGTGGAACAGGCGCAGCAAGATGTGTCGGCCGGCATCGACAAGCTTCTGTACAAGGCGAAAGCGGGCGGCAGGTTCTATCTGGAGCACGCCGGTCTTTATCTGGATGAAGAGCCGCTCCGTAAACGAATGGACGATTTTCAACAGGTATGGTTCTCCGGCCTGACGCTGGATGACCCGAAAAGCGCCGTCCCCGTGGTGAATTTCGATACCCGTCCGGAGGTTCCCGTTCCCGGGACTTCGTTTGGCGATGGGAAGGAAGAGTCTCACCTCGGCCGCACGGCGGAAAAAATTCAAGGCTGGCTGGCGCAGGGAAGGCCGGTGTTCTTTGTGTCTCCTACGCCGGAAGACACGGCCCGCATGCAGCACCTGCTGGCGGGGTATGGTTTGCCGGCGCGGATGCTGTCCCCGGAGACCCCCCTTCTGGAAATCATCCAAAATCCCGGTGAGGGATCCGTGCTGTTTTTGCGGGAAGGAAAACTGTCCGGCAGCTTCGTTCTGGAGTCTCCCGGGCTGGCGTTTCTGAGCGAAGAAGATATTTTTGTCAAAAAGACGCCTCGCCGCCGCGTCCGGCCGCGGCACGAGGGATATTTTTTAAAATCCTTCGGCGATCTGAAAGAAGGGGATTTTGTGGTCCACCGGGATTTCGGCATCGGGTTGTACCGCGGGCTGCAAAAAATCGCCGTGGGCGCCGTGGAAAATGATTTTCTGGTCATCGAGTATCTGGACGGCGACAAGCTCTATCTGCCCGTGAACGCTCTGGAGAAGATTCAGCGCTATCTGGGGCCGGACGGCTATACGCCGAAAATTGAAAAGATGGGAGGGACCTCCTGGGACGCGGTCAAGGAAAGGGTCAAAAAGTCCGTCCGCGACGTGGCCGAGGAGCTGGTGGCGATTTATGCGGCGCGCGAGGCGATGGAGCGCAAACCCTTCTTGCCGCCCGATCGCGTCTATGAGGAATTCTGCTCGACGTTTGAATACGAGGAAACCCCCGATCAGGCGCGGGCCATTGAAGACATCCACGCCGACATGGACGACGTCAAACCGATGGACCGCCTGATTTGCGGCGATGCGGGATTCGGCAAGACGGAAGTCGCGCTGCGCGCGGCGTTCCGGGCGGCGATGGACGGCAAACAGACGGCGCTTTTGGCGCCGACCACGATTCTGACCGAGCAGCATTTCGCGACGTTTTCGCGTCGGCTGGCGGATTTTCCCATTCGCGTGGAAGCGCTCAACCGCTTCCGGAGTCCGGCCGAAATCAAAAAAACGCTGGCGGACCTCCTCCGGGGGAGGGTCGATATCGTTGTCGGCACGCACCGCCTTCTGCAGAAGGATGTGGCGTTCAAAAACCTGGGGCTGGTGATCATCGACGAAGAGCAGCGCTTCGGCGTGGCGCACAAGGAAAAATTGAAAAAAATGCGGACGCTGGTGGACGTGATCGCGCTTTCGGCCACGCCGATTCCGCGCACGCTGCACCTGTCGCTTACGGGCATCCGCGACCTGTCGATCATCAACACGCCGCCGGAAGACCGCCGGCCCATCAAGACCTACGTCCTGGAATTCGACGAAGACGTCATTCGGGGGGGGATTGAGGCGGAAATTGCCCGGGGCGGCCAGGTGTTTTTTGTCCATGACCGGGTGCGCTCCATTTACGGGATCGCGAATTTGGCGCAACGGCTGGTTCCCCGCGCGCGGGTCGGCGTCGTGCACGGCCAGATGAAGCCGGCGGAAATTGAAAAAGCCATGGCGCGGTTCATCCGGCGGGAATTCGACGTGCTGGTTTGCACGACGATCATCGGATCGGGGTTGGACATCCCGTCCGCCAATACGATTTTCATCAACCGCGCCGACCGCTTCGGCCTGGCCCAGCTCTACCAGATTCGCGGGCGCGTGGGTCGGGGCAGCGAGGAGGCCTCGGCCTATCTGCTTTTGCCCCGCGGCGCGCTCCTCTCCAGGGACGCTCTGCGCAGGCTTCAGGCCATCAAGGAGTTTTCCGAACCGGGCTCCGGGTTCCGCATCGCCCACAACGATCTGGAAATCCGCGGGGGCGGCAATGTGCTGGGCCTTTCGCAGGCCGGGCACATCTCCGCCGTCGGGTATGAGCTTTACACCGAACTGATGGAAAAGACCGTGCGGGAAATTCAGGGCGCTCCGGCGTTGGTTGAAGAGGCTCTTCCTGAAATTCAGATGGGAATTTCCGCTTTTCTGCCGGAGGACTACGTGCAGGATGTTCACCGGCGCCTGGTCCTGTACAAGAGAATATCACTCGCGGCGGGTCCCGAAGATCTTCAGGACATCCGCGCCGAGCTGGCGGACTGCTACGGGCCCCTGCCGCAGGCGGCGGAAAATCTGCTGCGTGTGATCGGCGTCCGCAATCTCCTCGCGCCGCTCAAAGCCAGGAAAATGGGGTTCGACGGAAAATATTTTTACATTTATTTCAGCGAAGCCTCCCCGGTGGATCCGGCCCGAATTACCGCGCTGACCCGAAAGAAAATCAGGGATTTGCGCTTTACCCCTGACTTCAGGCTGTTTCTGCCGGCCCGCCCGGCCGGCGCGCCGGATCTTCTGGACCGGGCGGAGGAGCTTCTAAAGATGCTTGCCGAATAGCCTTTATCGGGATATGGATAAAGACATTTTCCGGCGCGGGAGATCCGGAGCGCCAAAATAGGCGCGGCGGGAATGACATTCTTGATGAACTGGTAAAAAGTCAATTTCGGCACCTTTTCGTCATACCTAGCGAAGGCCGGTATCCAGTAAGTACAGTGGGTTATGGACCCCGGCCTTCGCCGGGGTGACGGCTCGAATTACTTTTTACGAGACCGTCATTCTTGGTTTTCTGTAGTGATGCAAACGTTCGGGGAAACGGCGCGTGATGAAGGCGCTTTTGCAAAACCTGGTTCGGCAATGGAGGACGCTGGCGCCCCTGGCCGTGCTTTGCGCCCTTTGCCTTGTTTCCGCCTGCGGGCGGCAGGAAGCCGGGCGCCCGCACGTCGCGACGGTCAACGGCGAAAAAATTTACCTGGAGGAATACCGGGCGCGGCTGGGCGACCGCAAGGGACTGTTTTCGCTTCGCGCTCTTCAGGGCGAATCCGGCAAACGCATGCGCTTGGAGGAGGAAATTCTGGACGCGCTGATTACGGAGAAAATGGTTCTCCAGCGGGCGCGCGAGCTGGGCCTTTCGGTCAGCGAGACCGAGCTGGAAAACAGACTGCTCGAAATCCGCGGAGATTACGGCGAAAATTATTTTGATTTGCTCGTCCGGAAAAATGTGCGATATGAAGACTGGCGCGAAGCGCTGAAAAAAGAGATGCTGTTCGAAAAGCTGGTGGCCGCGGAGGTCCATGCGGCCGTCCGCGTTTCGGAAGATGAAGCGGAGGATTATTTCCGGGAGCATCCCGACTTCTGCAGATCCGGAGCGAGGGTTCGGGCGTCCCAGATTGTCACGCCGGATCTCGATCAGGCGAGGGAAGTCGAAGAGAGGCTGGAGAGGGGTGAAGACTTCGCCTTGCTGGCCAAGGCGTTTTCCATCGGGCCGGAAGCGGTCCGCGGCGGGGACCTGGGGCTGATCGCGCGCGATACCATGCCGGAACCGCTGGACAAGACGCTTTTTACTCTGCCGCTTCACAAAACGAGCCCCATTGTCAAAAGCGCCTACGGATACCACATTTTAAAGGTCACGGACATTCAGCCGGCCCGGGCTCGATCCTTTGCGGAATGCCGGCAGGAACTTCTGGATGTTCTCCGGGCGCAAAAAGAAGAAGCGGCTTTCAACGCCTGGCTGAACAACTTGAAGATGAAGGCCGTCGTGAAAAAGGAAATAAATGTTCTCAGGGAGAACACACCATCATAACGATCGTTCAACAGGGGGAACTACGTGAAGGCTTATAAAACGGGTTTTGCAGTCATCCTTGCCGTTTTGCTGATCAGTGCGCCGGCGGCCGCCGGCGTGGCGGACAGAATCGTCGCCGTCGTCAACGGCGAAGTGATCACACTTTCTGAACTCCACCGGGCATTTGCGCCCTATGCCGCTCACATTGAGGCCAACTATAAGGGCCCGGACAAGGAAGCGTTTCTTAAGCAGGGCGAGGCGGCTTTTCTGCAGCGGATGATTGATCAGATCCTCATCGAACAGGAGGCGAAAAAGCCGGGCGTCGGCATTGCGGCCGTCAAAGATGAAGAAGTCATGGGCATGGTCAAGGACATGCTGGCCAAAAACCGGTTGACCATGCAGGACTATTTGAAAAAACTGGCCGAAGAAGGCAAGACGTTGGAGAGCGCCAAACAGGAAATTCGGGGACAGATGCTGCGCATGCGGCTTCTGCGACGCGAGGTGCAGTCGCGGATTCTGGTGACGGATGAAGAAATCGGCGAGTATTACGACAAACATCGCGAGGACTATGAAGGCCGGGAAGCGGTGCACATCCGGCAGATTTTTCTGCCGGTTCCGGAGGGAGCGGACAGCGGAGCGCGCGACCGGGTCCGGGCCGAGGCGAATCAGTTGCGCGAACGCATCCTGAAAGGCGAGCGCTTTGAAGTGATGGCTGCGCGCTATTCCAGGGGCCCGGCCGCGGCTGAAGGAGGCGACATCGGCTTTGTGGAACGGGGCGTCATGATGCCGGAAGTTGAAAAGGCGGCCTTCAGCCTTCCCGTGGGGGAGGTCAGCGAAGTTCTCGAAACCGAAGCGGGATTTCTCCTGCTGGTGGTCGTGGACAAAAAAGGGGCGGGGCTGAAGCCCCTGCCCGTGGTGCGCGATGAAATCAAGGCAAAAATTGAAGATGAAAAAGTCAACAAAAAGTATGACGAATGGATGGCTGAGCTCCGCAAAAAATCCTTCATTGACATCCGGCTTTAAGAAACGGCAATTCCGGCCATGGATTTGATAAGAATCAAGGGCGCGTCCCAGCACAATCTCAAAAATATTTCTCTGGATATTCCCCGCGACCGGCTGGTGGTCATCACCGGCGTTTCCGGCTCGGGCAAATCCTCCCTGGCGTTTGACACCATCTACGCCGAGGGTCAGCGCCGCTATGTGGAGTCGCTTTCGACCTACGCGCGCCAGTTCATCGGCCAGATGGACAAGCCGGATGTGGAATCCATCGAGGGCCTCTCGCCCGCCATTGCCATCGAACAGCGGGCGGCCAGCCACAATCCGCGCTCCACCGTGGGCACCGTCACGGAGATTTACGATTATTTCCGCCTGCTGTTCGCCGGCATCGGCGTCTGCCATTGCAGCAACTGCGGTCGGGAGATCCAGTCGCAAACCATCGACAGCATCATGCAAAGCGTGCTCGACCTGCCCGAAGGGACGCGCTTCAGCATTTTATCCCCGCTGGTCAGGGGCAAAAAAGGCGAGTTTGCCAAAGAATTGAAGAAGCTCCAGAAAGAAGGCTTTGCGAGGGTTCGCATTGACGGCGAAATCCACGACCTGTCCCTTGACCTTGTCCTTTCCAAAACCAAACGCCACGACATCGATCTGATCGTTGACCGCCTGGTGATGAAGGACGGCATCCGCAAGAGGCTGCGGGACTCTCTGGAGATTGCCGTCCATAAAGGCGACGGGCTGGTCCGGATTGCCGCCGCTGACGGCGGAGAGACGCTGTATTCCGAAAAATATGCCTGTCCGGACTGCGGCATCAGCATGCCGCCTCTTGCCCCCCGCGTATTTTCGTTCAACAACCCCTATGGCGCCTGTCCCGAATGCAACGGTCTGGGGTCGCGGATGCACTTCGCGCCGGATCTCGTGGTGCCCGACGCGGGCCTTTCTCTGCGTGAAGGCGCCATTGCTCCCTGGGCCAACCGCAGCTCGCTTTACTACTTTAACCTGCTGGACACACTGGCGGAACATTATGATTTCGACATCAATATGCCGTTTTCCAATCTGCCGGAAAAAATCCGCAAGGTTCTGCTGTATGGATCGGGAACGGAACAAATCAAATTTCACATTGACCGTCCGGACAAACGCTACTTCGTCCACCGCCCCTTTGAAGGCGTCATCCGGCAGTTGGAGCGCCGCTGGCGGGAAACCGCGTCCGCCGGCGTCCGCAGCGACCTGGCCCGCTACATCGACCTGCGGCCCTGCGAAACCTGCGGCGGCGCGCGCCTGAAAAAAGAAAGCCTGGCCGTGACCGTGGGCGGCAGGAACATTTATGAGCTGTGCCTGATGTCCATTCGCGAATGTTTTGAGTTTTTCGAAGGGCTGAAGCTGACCGGTCAGGAAACGAAAATTGTCGAGCGCGTTTTAAAGGAGATCAAAAGCCGCCTTTCCTTTCTGCTCAATGTCGGCATGGATTATCTGAATCTGGCGCGATCGACCTCCACGCTGTCCGGCGGCGAATCCCAGCGCATCCGGCTGGCCACGCAGATCGGCTCCGGACTGATGGGCGTTCTGTATGTGCTCGACGAACCGACCGTCGGCCTGCACCAGCGGGACAACCTGCGCCTGATCGACACGCTCAAGAAGCTGCGCGACATGGGCAATACGGTTCTGGTGGTGGAGCACGACGCCGACATGATGCTGGCCTGCGACCATATTATCGATATGGGGCCGGGCGCCGGCGCCCGGGGGGGGGAAGTGATTTTTCAGGGCAGTCCCGCCGAAGTGCTGCAAAGCGAAACATCGCTTACGGGGCAGTACCTCTCCGGCCGGAAATCCATCGGGCTTCCCGCCTGGCGGAAGGTCAAGGGCCGCCACATCGTCCTGGAAGGCGCAACGGAAAACAATTTGAAAAATATCGACATTCGAATCCCGACCGGCGTTCTGACCGCCGTCACCGGCGTTTCCGGCTCCGGCAAAAGCACCATGGTGATCGAAACGCTCTACCAGGTGATGGCGCGCCGGCTGAATCAGCACAGCGGCCCCATGGCAAAAATCCGCCGCGTCCGGGACATGGGAGGCATCGAGCGGGTCATCATGATCAATCAGCAGCCGATCGGACGGACGCCGCGGTCCAATCCCGTCACCTATACCGGCATTTTTTCCTTTATCCGCGATCTTTTCACCGGCCTTCCGGACGCCCGCATCCGCGGCTACAAGCCGGGTCGGTTCAGCTTCAACGTCAAGGGCGGCCGCTGCGAAGCCTGCGAGGGAAACGGGTTGATCAAAATCGAAATGCACTTCCTTCCGGATGTTTACGTCACCTGCGACGCCTGCCGGGGCAAGCGCTTCAACGCGGACACGCTGGACATCAAATACAAGGATAAAAGCATCGCCGATGTTCTGGATCTGACCGTTTCTCAGGCGCTGGATTTTTTTGCCAACATCCCGTCCATTCGCTCGCATCTCCAACTGCTGGCGGATGTCGGCCTCGGATACATCCGTCTCGGCCAGTCGGCCACAACGCTTTCCGGCGGCGAAGCGCAGCGCATCAAGCTGGCGCGGGAGCTGGGGAAAAGGGTCAACCAGAACACCCTGTACATTCTGGACGAGCCCACCATCGGTCTGCACTTTGCGGACATTCAGAAGCTGCTGGACGTGCTGATGCGCCTGGTGGACATGGGCAATACCATGGTCGTCATCGAACACAATCTGGATATTATCAAGTCCGCGGATCACATCATCGATCTGGGGCCCGAGGGCGGTCCGGGCGGAGGGCGGATCATCGCCTCCGGCACGGTCCGGGAGGTGGCGCGAAATGAACAGTCTTTTACCGGCGCCTTTTTGAAGAAAGTTCTATGAGGGGAGGCACAGGCACATGAATTCCATTCCATTGGTTCCTTTAAAATACCGGCATTCGATCCTGCTGATTGACGACGAAGAAGCCGTCCTGGAAATCATGATCATGGCGCTGGCCGATGAAGGGTATGATCTGCGCACGGCCGGCTCCGCGGAAGAAGCGCTGGCCATCCTGAAAGAATCGCCGGATGTTTCCCTGATTATTTCCGACCAGCTCATGCCCGGCATGACCGGGGTGCAGTTTTTTACGCAGGCCCGCCACATCTGCCCCGACGCCCTGCGTGTGCTGCTGACGGGCTACACGGACACGGACGCGATCATCGACGCGATCAACAGCGGGGGGATTCACCGGTATCTGACCAAGCCTTGGCGCAGGGAAGAACTGCTCCACACGATCAGAGAAATGCTGGGCAAAGCGGATCTGGTGATGGAGAACCGTCGGCTGGACGAACTGGTCAAAAAACAGAATGCCGAGCTCATGGAACTCAACAAAA
>Ga0255343_1001656_pt1 | contig 28694 bp, 21 predicted proteins | sample wastewater_treat_4_FD_192413 | JGI IMG/M metagenome (GOLD analysis project Ga0255343, IMG submission 192413) | Wastewater microbial communities from Lulu Island WWTP, Vancouver, Canada - plant16 | ecosystem: Engineered > WWTP > Wastewater > Unclassified | place: Canada: Vancouver, British... | reverse complement strand
AATTCAACCGCAGTACGCCGGAGTAACGAATAACCAGAGTACTATGTACTCTGGTTCCTTCCCAGTAGCGGGGACAGGATTCGATACCCCTGCGGGGCACTTATCACGGACCTCCGGGTTATGAGTCAAAATCCTGAATCCGTGCCATTTGTGCGGCGGGCTCTGCAATTCACCTAACCTGAAGAACTCTGGTTATTCCTTGCCCGGCACGCAGCGGTAGTTGATCGATATTCGTATAGTATCTGTTTTACGTGGGTTCGTCAAGTAGTTTTTCTTGCTTTTCTTCATTCCTCTTTCCAATTCAATTTATTCAAATCTATTTTCTCATGGGGATGCGTCCTCCCTGATTCAATAATGTTGGGTTGCACCTTATCGTTATTCCTAAATGAACCAATAATTCTCTTCGAACAAGAAATGATAGAGAAGATCAGAAGGAATTTTCGCAGGTAGGAAATAAATAGTTGGTATTATTCCAATTAAGGTCTTATGTCTCAAAGTAGGTTATGTATTTGTGTTCCAGATCAGCGAGGATTGTCATGTTAAAAAGCTATGTTTTGCTCGATAGTCATAGGATCAGATATTTGAAAAAGGCTTATTCTGGGTCGAATTTTGAGATTAAACTATATCCACCAAATTTCGAGTTGTCTATTTTGAACTGGTAAGTAAAATTATAGTTTACGTGGAGAAAAGTGAGGACTTGAATGATTAAGTTGACCAGACTTGTCAATAACCGTTATCGCATCATTGAGAAAATTGGTCAAGGCGGTATGGCTGTGGTTTACAAAACCTTTGACACAACACTAAACCGGTTTGTTGCACTTAAGGTCATTCGTAGTGAAGTTTTTGGTGTTGAAACGGTAAGCAGGATAGTAAAGCGGTTTGAGCGCGAAGCTCAGACACTTGCCAAACTCAACCATCCTAATATTGTAAAAGTATATGACTATGGCAGCTTTCAAGGCATACCGTATCTGGTGATGGATTACTTGAATGGTTCGACATTAAAAGATTTAGAAAAACCTATGAGTGTTGAAATGGCTTGTAAGTATTTAATACCAATTGCTAAGGGTTTGGCGCATGCACATCTGCATGGTGTGTTACACAGGGATATAAAGCCATCAAATATATTGATTACACTGTCAGGTGAGGCAATGCTGACTGACTTTGGTATTGCCAAGCTTATTGAAGGGAATGAGGATACCTCATTGACTGGAACAGGTGTAGGAATTGGCACGCCTGAGTACATGGCACCTGAGCAAGGTTTGAACGTAAATGTTGACCATCGGGCAGACATTTATTCATTGGGCGTTGTCATGTATGAACTTATAACAGGTAAAAAACCATTTTTGGCAGACACCCCGCTCGCGGTTTTGTACAAACAGATGAATGATCCTTTGCCCGATCCTCTTTTAATAAATAAACAGCTTACCACTGATGTTGTGCATTTCCTTTATCGCACACTTGATAAAAACCCCAATAACCGCTTTGCCACTATGGATGAAATGGTAGAGGCTCTTAATGATCTATTGCATGGAGATTATTGCCCGGCTGATTTTTCGATTGTCAAACCAGGTGTCCCAAATTTATCTCTACCCGATGACGAAGAAACATTTGACCAGATGTTTTCACAGACAAAAAAACGGGTTTTAGAACCAAAACAAAAAAGGGTTGTGAAGTGGGCTCTTGGGGTTATATCCTTGACTTTTGTAACTGGGTTGTTTCTGATGTCACAAAGTGGAGTATTAAACAAAATTATCTCAATTAATAGCTACAAAACTCAACAATCAAAAGTAACTGTGACCAATAATCAATCAGGAGGACTTGATTCGCGAGAGAATTTGTCAAAAGAGACTTTGGCACCTTCTATCACACTAACCGAAAATGCAATCATAGCAGTTGAACCAACAATTGAACCTGAACTGCAGGTTATCTCCAAGGATAACATATACCATTTACAGCTCGTGAACGTTTTCGGAAATGGAGCTATTGATCAAATAGCCCTTGTAAATGATGAAAAGTCACTTCTGGTTCTGGCGGGGGGCACTAATCACCTCTATGACGCTCAAGGATTTGCACCAGTTGACCCTGTTGACCTGCCTTTACCCGAGCATATAAAAAACATATCAGCTGATGGTAAGTACGGGGTTGTCGAACTGAATGGTGAGTACTTAGTTTGGGATCTTCAAAATGGATTATCGGTGTTTGAGTTGCCCTCAGATCTTCAACAATCCTATTTGAGTTTTTCTCCTAACAATGAGTACTTGATGGAAGCTACCGCTGATTATATTGCCACTTGGGATCTGAACAAAAAAGAATTGGCATTTAAACACGAGATGGAAATGGATTATTTGGCTATCTACTATTCAATTGTTACTTCTGATGGCATTGTCCTGGTGCCAGGTAAAACTCATGTTGATTGGGCAGCTGATTCGTACACAATTCTTGTGAGAAATCTAAACGAAGATCGAGATATTTGCAACATAAGACCCGGTAAATCTATCAGCGATGTAAAAATTTCACCTAATGGTCAGACAGTAACCGCAATGACAGTTTATGACCAGCTGTTGATTTACGAAATCTCCACCTGCAGCAATATTGGCACATTTAATATCCCAGATAAAATTGAAATGGGCTCATCCGCTCTACCTTTCTTCAAGTATTCTCCAGACGGTAAATTCCTGGCAGTTAATGATGCAGGTAATTCACTTCATATCCTTCAAATCTCTTCAGAGGTTGAATTGGTGCAATCAATTTCTGACCCTGATGAGGAAATGTTCGCAGATGTGTTATTTACCAGTTCAATGGAAAGGCTCTATTCGATCTCACTTTCCGGCACATTAAGGGTGTGGCATGGCGAACCGTTGGAGATGGTTAATTCCTTGAAAGAATTTGCTCCTAATCTGATAAGTGAACGTCATATCAGCCTTGGCCAAAAGAGAGTTGCCTTTGTATCACCCAAAAATGTTGCCGACAGTTACATTCAAGTTCTTGAAACTGACACTGGAAAATTTGGCGAGAAATTATTGATTTCATATGATGTCAACTCACTTGATTTATCCCAAGGAGGGAATTTACTGGCAGCTGCGGGGAGTGATGGAATCATTAGAGTTTACCTGACTGATGGGCTTGCCCAGATCAATGAGCTTCATGGTCATCTGAGTAGTGTGCAAGTAGTGAAATTCTCTCCAGATGAAAAACTGTTGGCTAGTGGGGGGTCCGATGGATCGATTATTTTGTGGGATATTTCCACTGGGAGAAATATTCGCACATTGGAGGCAGGTAATATGTGGCCTGAGCAGATACTCTTTTCTCAAGATAGCTCACTGCTGGTGGTTACCGGTCATACATGGTTTGAAACATGGGATGTAAAAAGCGGTAGCCTGATCTCTCGAGCTGACATTAGCTTGGGTACACTGAAGTTCACAAAGACAGGTCAATTGATCGGATTGGTTGAAGAAGAAGCTGGTACTTTGTCTGTAGTATCGGTTGACACAACCAACGGTTCTTATGAAAAAATCCTGTCAGCGGGTAGTTTTAATGACGGCAATTCATTTGATGCATGGCCAGTGGGTTTTTTTTCCTACGCCTGGATAAATCTATCACCGGATGAAAACATCTTGATAGTGGGCAACAAGTTCTTTGATTTTAAGAGTGGAGAACAGCTGGTATTGAGTGGTAATACTGCTCATCTTCCAGTAACATGCCTAATTACTTTCGAGGATAGTACGTTGATCTTGACATTATGCCGCAGGTCATTTGCAGTTTATGGCATTTGGCAGTAGATTATCCATTCCATCAACGATTGATAAGAGCAAAAGAGTAGATCTTTACTTTTATGGTATCTATACCATTTCAATGAAACAACCGTTATCCGATGTAAGGATCAGAAAGCTGTGAAAGCAACCGGTGCTCGCGCTCGAGGCGGGTGTCGTAAGCTTTGTAGACGGTAGCCATTCCGCCCTGGCCGAGCTGTTCGAGGATGTGGTAACGTCCAATGAATTGGTTGGTGAGGTCGGTCAAGGCTGTCCGCTTATTCTTCCAGATCCCACAATATTATCGTACCATCCCATGACTGGCTGGCGAGGGTGCTGCCATCCGGGGAGAAGGTAATACTGTCAACAATACTTATGTGCCCGGTGAGGGTGTGCAGCTTTTCCCCGCTTTTTGCATCCCACAGGATGATCGTTTTGTCCCCCGACCCGCTGGCGAGGATGCTACCATCCGGGGAAAAGGCAACATTTAAAACATCTCCTTGATGCCCGGTGAGGATGTGCAGCTTTTCCCCGCTTTTTGCATCCCACAGCATGACCGTATCGTCCCAAGAACCGCTGGCGAGGGTGCTGCCGTCCGGGGAGAAGGCAGTACTGGTAACAGTCATTGTATGCCCGGTGAGGGTGTGCAGCTTATCCCCGCTTTTTGCATCCCACAGGATGATTGTACCGTCAAACGAACTACTGGCGAAGGTGCTGTTGTCTGGGGATAAGGCAATATTAAGAACATTGCCTTGATGCCCGGAGAGAGTGCGCAGCTTTTCCCCGCTTTTTACATCCCACAGGATGACCGTACCGTCATATGACCCGCTGGCGAGGGTGCTTCCGTCCGGGAAGAAGGCAACACTGTCAAGACCAGATGTGTTCCCAGTGAGGGTGTGCAGCTTTTCCCCGCTTTTAGCATCCCACAGGATGATCGTATTATCATCTGATCCGCTGGCGATGATGCTGCCGTTCGGGGAGAAGGCAACAAGAAAAACATCTCCTGTATGCCCGACAAGATTACGCAGCTTTTCTCCGCTTTTTACATCCCACAGGATGCCCATCCAGTCCCGTGACCCGCTGGCGAGGGTATTTCCGTCGGGGGAGAAAGCAACATTTAAAACATCGCCTGGATGCCCGACGAGAGTGTGCAGCTTTTCCCCGCTTCCGGCATCCCATAAGATGATCGTATTGTCACTAGACCCGCTCGCGAGGATGCTGCCGTCAGGGGAGAAAGCAACACTACTAACATGGTCTGTATGCCCGGTGAGGGTGTACAGTATTTCTGGAACCCCCAATTTATAAACCAGCGTTTGAGTAACTGCCACTTCCAAAGGTAGTGCTGTAAGTGTTACTTTCACAGGCGTTTTTGTTGGGGTCAATTCCACCGGGGTTTCTGTTACTACTCGTTCCTCAACAGTGCTACTTGCAGTGGAATTCGTATGAAAAGCTGGAACTCCAGTATTAAGCTTATTAATGATTACCGCAGCTATCAGAAATAATGCTCCAACACTGAGAAAAACAGGCCAGAGCTTTCGAGACTGCCTTCCCTTTCTGATAGTATATTTCTCATCAATCTGAAAAGCTTGAATATCCACCGTTTCAGGCTCTGCGGGCAGAACTTGTTCTTGTAAAGGGGTTCTCTCAGGCTCGGGATCCTTACGAGAGGTGGTTGGCACGGGCGGCTGGGGAAAAGGCGCTGTAACCGGCTGTACATGGACAAGGCCTTCCAGCGCGGCTGCGAAAGCAGCCATGTTCTCATATCTATCTTCTAGCTTTTTAGCCAGTGCTTTGAAGATCACCCTTTCCACTTCGTCTGGCAGGTCCGGGATGAATTGCTTTGGGCGGGGCAGGGGATCACTGGCCTGTTTGAGCAACACTGCAGCGGGGGTATCGGCAGTATAAGGTTTATGTCCGGTCACAAGTTCGTAAAAGACCACTCCCAGCGAGTAGAGATCTGAAGCAGGGACAGCCTTACCGATCCACTGTTCAGGCGCCATATACTCAGGGGTACCAAGTCCCACACCAGTACCGGTAAGGGTATTGCCAGTGCCTTCCTCGAGGATCTTGGCGACGCCAAAATCGGACAGGAGGGGGTCGCCTTCCTCGTTGAGGAGTATATTAGAAGGCTTGACATCGCGGTGGAGGATATCGCGCTTGTGGCTGTAGTCCAGGGCGCGTGCGATAGGGAGTAGCAGGCTGGCAGCTTTGGAGAAAGGCATGGGCTTACCCAAAAGCTGTTTGAGGGTTCCACCGGGTAAATGATCCATAACCAGGTACGGAATACCGTTATGTTCGCCATAATCATTTACATGAACAATATTGGGGTGGGTTAGCCGAGCCAGCGCCTTTGCTTCACGTTCAAACCGGGCCAGGATACGCTCGAGAATGGCCGGGGCAAATTGATCCACACGGATGACCTTTATGGCAACCTCGCGCTCGAGGCGGGTGTCGTAGGCTTTGTAAACAGTGGCCATTCCGCCCTCGCCGAGCTGCTCGAGGATGTGGTAGCGTCCGATGGATTGGTTGGTGAGGTCTGGCATTACTTTTTTGTTGTTCCTGTATTTTGGGTAGTTTTTGTTATGATGCGCTCAAGGAATGCTTTCAAAGCGGTATCATCAAGTTCATCCTTGTGCCAGTATGTTGCGCACTGGAACAGGCTCGCGCGTCCCCGCCTTACCAGGTACCCCCTGCCTGGCGGTAAACCTGCTGGAATTGACCCCACAGGTCTGCGGGTATTGTTGAATTCTTCAATCCCCTCATGCCCGCCTAACAATACCCCGCATCCATGTTTATGGAACCTCTCTACGAAATGATCGCTGTATGCATTGGGAAGGTCTGTCATTGTCCCTGCAATTGTGAAGCTGAATCCAAGACCAGAGCTGCGTTGTATGCATTCAATTAATAGAGGTACTTCCCCTTCCATGGATTGATAAAAACGATCGTAATCATCTATTACCAGCATGATATGCGGCCACTGCGATAGTGCAGAAAGCGGGTTAAACCCTTCTGGATCCTTCTGGTAGGCTTTATCGACCGCGTTTTGCCGGCGGTCAATTTCACCCCGTAATTTTTCAAGCACCTCATCCAGTGCTTGTTTACTGCCGACATATGCCCTTATGTGTGGAAGACGGCGGAAAGGTGCCAGCGTTCGGGTATGGAAATCAATGATCAAGGGCTGAAATTGCTCAGGCTGATACGCTGCTGCCAGGCTGAGGAGCCAGGTGCGCAGCAAAGATGTCTTCCCTGCCTGGCCGGTTACGCTGCCAATCAAGAAAGCTGGCCCATCCTCAACCAGCGAGAAACCTGTGGGCAGGAGTGTTTCAAAATCAACACCCAGCGCGCTGAACAGAGAGGGGTCATGGTTCATCATGGGTGTTTCAGGCAGGAAAAGATGCTCGGGCAGCGTTTCCACCGGCTTGGGCAGCCTGCCGTTCCAAGAACGGCGCATTTTTTCCGCAAGGTTTATCAAGTATTCAGATTGTTCTTTGTCGCTGATACCCGCTGTTGGCAGGGATGCCTGGAATTCAAGTGGAGGGGTACCCCTCACCAGGCCTCTCCCAGGCCTGACTCCTTTGGCAGCATCTTCCTGCAATTTTGCATCTGACGGCGTACCGACGATCCTGAAATACTCTGTAGTATCAGCCTGGTTGAAAGAAAGGCGCAGGTTGATATTGGCAAACAGGTCATTGGGAACATCATTTTGCAGGTTCGCCGAACAAACCAGGTATAACCCGGCCGCCTGTCCTCCACTGACCAGCGCAGTTACTTCATCAACAAACTCATTTTCAAATGCAGCTTTAAAATCGCGGAATCCGTCGATCAACAAATACAAAGCTGGCAGCTGGTTGGTGTCATTTACAGACGCGTTGTAGTCCAACCAGTTGTCCAGCCGGGCTTCTCTCAGCAGGTTATTGCGCCGGATCACTTCAGCCTGGATCAGGTGTACCAGGCGTTCAGCCCGTTCTGATTCAAGGCGGGTAACCACTGCCCCCACATGGGGAAATTCCTCCAGGACCTTCAAAGCGGATTGTCCGCCGTAATCCAAAATGTAAATATGCGCCTGGTCGGGTGTCTGCGTAAGTGCCAGCGAGGTAACCAGCGTGCGTAAAAGGGTACTCTTACCTGAGCCGGCTGAACCAAAGACCAGTAAATGTCCTCCTTGCCGGTTGCTCATTTGCAGGGGGAACTGTGTCTGTTTCAACGGCAGGTCAACCAGCCCAAGGACCGGCAGGATGGGGTTGTCGCTGAGGCTAGAGCCTGACCATAATGAACATGCTTTCCATGATTGCCCGTCCCAACCTCCAGAGAGATGTTTTGATAACAGTTCCGGGAGCAGGCAGTACTCCGGGAGCGCATCCGGCCAGACAGCCTGCGGTTTTTTAATATGCAACTGTTTGGCAATTTCGACGATATGCTCAACCACTGCACCTGCTTCAGTGGCAGCCAGAGGTTTTTTCGCTTCGTTTACCATCTGCGGCGGCATGACTGCAACTTCGCGCCTGCCGTCAGGCCAGATTGTAACTATTTCATTGCCAGGGTGTTGAGATATCCTGGGTTTGTACTCAGCCCCGCTGAAAGCTGACTGGTAGAGAATGCGGGTATTGGATGCCAGGTATGCCCGACCCCGGGTGAGGTTTACTGCATCCGGAATGCCCACCATCTGAATGCTGTCTCCCGGTTCTGAAACTTTGAGGCAGATCCTGAAGCTTGAATTCTGCAAAATTTCGGGGTCTACCGCAGCGGTGATGTTTTGTGTGGCAAGGATGAGATGCACCCCGAGGGAACGGCCCTGGCGGGCGATGCTGATCAACTTTTTACTTTCAGCTGGGTTTCGCTGTTTGAACTCTGCAAATTCATCAAAAACAATAACCAGCCGAGGAAGGGGGCGCCTTACCTGCTGCTTGCGGAACTCATCGATATGAGATCTGCCAAAACCAAATGCCGCGCGGGCGTCCTCCAGCACTCTTTTACGCCGTTCAATCTCACCACTTAATGCCTGAATTACCCTTTCAGCAAATGTCGCATTGGATTCGATGTCTGTTACCACGCCAACTGTATGAGGAAGACGGGCGAGTTCATTAAAAGCTGCGCCGCCTTTAAAATCAATCAATGCAAAATTGATGTCATATGGATGATGGGTGACAGCTAAAGCAAGGATGATCGCTTTGAGGACCTCGCTCTTTCCTGAACCGGTCATACCACCCAATAATCCATGCGGTCCATGAGATCCGTCCCGGTCGTTAAGATCGAAGATCATGTCTGAGGCTGAAGATATCCGGCCTATTGGAGCGCATAAGAAACCATAAGGCGATCCCTCATCCCACCACTGGTGAAGCGGCAGGTCTTCAACACTTTTAGCGCCGAACATTTGCAGAAAGGTGATTGTTTGGGGTGGTTGGGATACATCTTTGCCTTGGGGCCAGTCAATATTAGCCAGTGCGGTTGCATGAATTTCCGCCTGGTTAATACTGACCAGATCCGCTACACACTCCCGGCTGTAACCCTCAATCCCGCTTTCGCGATATGTGAGCTGATTGCCATTGCATGTGATCACAGCACCGCAGAAACCCGGTACCTGGCTTTCGTGCTTGGTTAAGAAGATACCATGTACGCCCAATTCATGACCTTTTCTTGCCAGAAGCTGCAAGGCAGCATGCTGGTAACCTTCAGGCAGGTAATCAAAGATGACCAGCAGCCTTGGAAGCGGCCTGTCTGTTCTTGCTGTATCATCTTTCTTGATCATCTTCTGGGTTTCCACCTGCTGTTCCCTGCGCTGTAATTCTTCTTCAAGAGCCGTCATGAACCGCTGATCGGGAGCTTTTGCGTTACTCGGGGTATCTGCACCAAAAAAAGCCATCGCTGGCGCTGTATGGGGCAGTTTTTGGATCCAGGTCCAATCAGGGAAATTAGCAGGTGAACTGCATACCGCCAGGTTCACCTCCCCAAACCAGTGGTGGGTTACAGCCTGGAGCACCAATCCGCGTGAAACGCCAAGCACATCCAGCCTGTTTCCAGAGACACCGATTGAGCCAGCACTATTGATGCGCGCATGTACTGGTACTGCATCAAGTTGCGCATACTGCTCGATCACCTGGTCAATAAATTCATATTCCTTCTTGAATTCCTCCAGTTTCGGACGGTCTCCAGCTTCTACTTTATAGGATGCTGGAGTTTTACCAATACCGATACGAACATTCAAGAAGTCAATGTCGGCTGGCCTTCTTGATCCCAGGTCTGGCGATGCCTTCTGCGCCATAAGGATACATTCACCAGTGTCAGGGTCAACCTTTAAACGCAGACTTTTTTCAGCCTGGTACAGCTCGGACAAATGGTCTTCAACCAGGCGCAGCTCTTTACGGAATTCTGCACGCCCTTCGGTTAATTTCTTTTCATATGCCTTTTTTTGAGAACCGGTGGTGAGAAACGCTGTCAGGTAAGAAATAAGCATAATTGGTAAAAATATTAAATAGGAAAGGGCAGAGCCTGAAGTATTCATGACCCCGACCATCAGGATTACGCTCAGAAGCACAGCCCCGATCGGTAATCCAATACTGAGCCAGTTATTTTTCTCCGGCTTTGCCGGGATGGCAGGCGGGGCTGGAATTTTTACTGTTTCCTGAGGCAGGGGTACCTGAAGACGCGGCGGGCGGTTAAATGGCATTAACATCCTCCTGAGATGATGTTATTAGTTTCCGAATTGTAGAAATAGAAACCATCGCCCTTAGGAAAAAGATAAGGGCGATGGAAATTGCATAATATTTCCAGGTGATTTATTTCCCAGAATCTGCTGCCCGAAAATCGGTGGCAGCCCTTTTAAGCAGCACTGATGCCTGCCGCAGGGTTTCAACAGCATTTTTAAGTCCCGGCTGCATGCTTTTCCATTCACCAAAAATTGCAGTTGCGCGCTGGCCAGTGAATGCACCTTCAAGGCTAGTCATCAGGGAGTTGGCCTGCCCGATAAGGGCGTTAAGTTCGTCTGATTTTGAGTTGAACTGGTTGCCGGTTGTCTCAACCTGGCCTGGATCAATACGTATTACAGTCATTTTTTATTTACTCCTTCACGTTTTTAAGGATAGCTTAAAATTATTGCCGCTGATGGTTCCGCCCTGATTGTTCGATAACCCCTCCTTGTTATCAATGGTCTGCTTTATCGTACCGTTCAGCCATGGCAGTCATTTCTAAAGATATCTGGGATAACAAAACTGAAAAAGCCGATAAATACTGGCGCAGTTCAGTATACTGTTTGTAAAATTCCTGCTGTGCAGCCCCATCCCATTGTTCCTTCAAGCTGCTGGTGGTAGTGTCCAGCTTCTCCAGGATCGCTTGCAGGTCACTTTCAGCTAGGTCAAACTCTTTGGCTGCAGCAATAAGGATTGCAGGGTCAATTGACAGGCTATATTCGGTCATGATTTTTAATCCTCTACATGTTTTGTTTCCCAGGTAGTTACTTTCATTTGTTCAATGGTGCGGGCACATTGCTCCAGGTAACTGGCATAATCGAGCAACTTGCTTTGTTCGGGATTTATTTCTGACATGAAGCGGTTCTTTGAGTTGCCCTGCCAGGTCGCATTAAGGTTGTTGCTGATACTTTTAAGCTGTGCCGCTTGAGCGCGCACCTCCTTCGCCGCCTTTCTAAAATTGGCAGAAATGCTGCGGGCTTCTTTTGGAACAAATGTCTTGGGAACTCTGATTATCATAATTTACCCCATATACATTGCGAATTCACGTGACTAACAATTATTTCAACAATTGATATAATTATAGTGAAGAAGAATAGTAAGTCAAGCAAAATTGAGACGCAATTGCCTAATCGGTTTATAAATAATTACCACCACTACACAGGGGGTGAAATTGGCAAAAATACTTGTAAACCCCGCATCACTGAAATCATCAGCAAAACAAATCTCTTCTGTTTCCACGTTGATCCAAAAATCCGGCGAAACTGCCTGGCGCAGCGCTTCAGGGGCGCCAAGCTATGACGGGCAGTTTGGGCCGAAGGTGCGTGCAATTGCCCAGGCAGCGCTGGCGCGTGCAAAGAAACAGTCTGCCAGCGCAAAAACGCTTTCTAGCAGCCTGACCAAACGGGCAAGCGCATTTGAAGCAGCGGATGCAGCTGCTGTGAAGGGATTGTTGAAGAAAGCGGGTACTTTCAATATTTATGACCCTATGTATCTGCGGATACTGGCAAAATTACTGGGATTGACGATTGCCCAGATCTTGATATTGCTGAAGCTGGGGGGATTGCTGCTGCCAATAGGACTGATACCAAAGTTGCCGTGGTGGTTCATTCCTCCATGGAAACCTTTTCTTCCGTTGATTCCGCCAAAGAAACCTGCACCTGCGCCGAAGCCACCTGTGAAGCCAAAGCCGGTACCTCCTGTAACACCTGCACCTGCGAAGCCAAAATCATTTGAGAAGACTGCAGAAAAAGTTCCTGCCGGCACAATGACAGCTGTGAACTATCGCAGGGGAAAATCAAAAAATGTCAAGGCAAACTGCACCTGGTATGCCGCACATGCGGTTGAAACAGCCAGTGGTGGAAAAATAAAGATAGACAGCGAGGGTTATCCAAAATTGGGGAATGCTGGCGATTGGGCGAAGAATTTCAGTACGAATCCACCACCTCCAGGAGTAACTGGTGTGGACAAAAATGCTACAGCAGGATCTGTTTTCTGTGTATCCGGGCATGTTGGTTTTGTTGAAAATGTCTACGTTAAGGATGGAGAAACCTACATTACCTGGAGCGAGGAAGGATGGGGAAGGGATAGCTGCCCATGGTCTGGCGGTGTAAGAGTGGATGTTGGTGATGATTCCGTCTACAGATACCGTATCACCAAGAAACTGTCTGACTTCACCGACTATTATGAAGGTAAGGGAAAAGAAATAAAATACATCCATTTTAATTACGAGAACCCATAAGACATGGCAAAAATCCTTGTAAACCCCACATCACTGAAATCATCCGCAAAACAGATCTCTTCTGTTTCCACGTTGATCCAGAAAGCAGGCGAAACTGCCTGGCGCAACGCTTCAGGGGCGCCAAGCTATGACGGGCAGTTTGGGCCGAAGGTGCGTGCAATTGCCCAGGCAGCGCTGGCGCGTGCAAAGAAACAGTCTGCTAGCGCAAAAACGCTCTCAAGCAGCCTGAATAAGCGGGCAAGCGCATTTGAAGCAGCGGATGCAGCCGCAGTGAAGGGGTTGCTGAAGAAAGCGGGTGCTTTCAATATTTATGACCCTTTGTATCTGCGGATACTGGCAAAATTATTGGGATTGACGATTGCCCAAATCTTGATATTGCTGAGGCTGGGAGTGTTGAGAATACCGATTGGAAAATTTCCCTGGGGAAAAATCCCGTGGTGGATTATTCCCCCGTGGAAGCCTTTTCTCCCGTTAATTCCACCTAAAAAACCTCGTCCGGTACCAGCGCCGAAGCCACCTGTGAAGCCAAAGCCAAAACCAATACCTCCTGTAGAACCAATTCCTCCAATACAACCTAGTATTACACCAGTATCAGTAATCAACAAAGAGGATGGAGAAGTTACTCAGCACTATAGCAGTAAACATCAAGCTATTGATATTGGAACTTACAAAAAAGAAGGTGTTCCGATTAGTGCGTCATTTGTTGGAAAAGTTGTGTTTTCGAGTGATATAAATTGTCCAAATATACCACCAGGAGATGATGCACAGAATTCTAAAGTAAAAAGTGATGCAAGTGTAAATAATGGTTATGGCAATGTAATGATTGTTGAGTATAAATTTGATGAACAGCCGGCTGAAATTCAAAAGCAGTGGGCTGAGGTTTATGGCATTAAAAGTGGGCAATCACTTTATGCCTTATATGCTCATTTGCAGCATGATTCCTTAAAACCGGCAGGAACTCTTGTCAATCCAGGAGACCAAATAGCATCAGTTGGAAATGCTGGTTTGAGTACTGGTCCTCATCTTCATCTTGCGGTGAAAGTTGGAAACTCTGACAAAATGAAGGCGACTCCCCTTTATTCAAATTGTGGATGGTATAAATTCGGGAATAATGTGGACCCAGCGAAAGTGGATGAATTTGTACCAGGATAGATTTAATTATGACTGAAAAACCTTTACTAAGGCGGTTGTGATGATTAATAATCAATTTACCCTCTCCACCCCCGAACTATGGCTGCTGCTGCGCCAGTTTGGACCGGCATTCATCCTCGGCATTGAGGACCCATACCCCGGCTGGCTGGCAGAAGAGGAAGCTGACGCCCACAGGAAGGCTGCCGAAAACCTGCTTTCCCGCGGGCTGGCAAAAGCCAGTGACGAAAAAACGATAGATGTCGATGATGCGCTGTATGAAATAGCGGCTATTATCGCGCACCCGCAGCACACTATCATCCTTCAAATATCCTCAAGCAAAGGTGATGGGTCACAGCGTTATTATTATCTGTCAGGTAACCAGGTGGTAGAGAGAGAGCTGCTTGAGCAGGACAGCCACCTGCTCAGCCGCAAGGCAGCAGGAAATTCCTTCTTAGAAGGTCTGGCAGAGTTGATGCATCCTGCCACGGCGATCCAGGGTATTGGTGAAGAGTTCTTGATTTCGCAGGATGCCCTCTACAAGGCTTCGGAGCTGGCAGCGGCTGGGGATTTGCCGGGGCTTGCTGAGGTAGTATCGAACTGTGGCCTCTCGCCAGAGCACGCTTCTGCATTGCAGGGAGCGCTGCTGCATACAGCCGCAAACGCCTCAATTGCCGTGGTTGCCAACATGGGTGACCCCGAAACTCAACACGTGTCTGGTTTTGGAATTTTAGAAAGCGAGCAAGATCTGTGGTTAATGGCGCCTTGTGAATTATACGGGCAGCCGTATGTAGAGCTGAAACCCGCCAGCCATGCCGGCATCTTGCAGCGGCTGTCCGAAATTATCCCTGGATGGCAGCCGGACCTGGAGTAAACGCATGAGCAGGCAGTTTATCACACTTCGTACAGCGAACTCTAACGAGACAGTTGATCTTGAAGTTCCCGGTAATGAACCAATCGGTAAGTTGATACCGGATATCCTCAAAGCGCTCAACTGGCCTGCAGCAAGCAGTTCACTGGCATATAACCTTCATAATGAAGCAGGTGTTCTTATTTCTGAGACTGTAACCTTTCAAGATGCCGGTGTCGACAATTTTGACACACTCTGGATCCAGTACGAAGAGCGAGTTGATGATGCATCTCCCCGTGATGGAAAACTACATGCTGATCCGTTGGCATCATTCCCGCCCGAGTTAGAAAAAACTGGGTCATTACCGGCTCCGCAGTTCAATTTTCTACCTTTGGGAAAGCCCTGCCTGGTCAGCAGCGAAGGGTACATTTTTGTCCTGGGCGAAAAAAGCATGGTGGTGGGAAGGCGCAGCAGCCAGGGTAAACCAGAGATTGACCTGTTGGAACTGGATAGTGGATTGATTTCTTCGCGCCGGCACGCCGAGGTTATTTATGCTGCCGGCAGGCATATTCTGCGCGCATTCGATACCCGCAACGGTACCCTCTTGAATGGCGCATTGATTGAACCTGGAGATAAGCATGCGCTTACTGACGGTGATGTGCTGCAGTTTGGCTACAGGGGTGTAAAACTGGTGTTTCGCCAACCGTAAATTTGTTTAATGCACGCCGGTATCCAATGGGACAGACATCCTGCAATACAACGAATTACTGGACACAGCGGAACCCGTAGTCGATGTCCCAGTTCCCGGGGTTGTCCCTGAGGCGGTCAGAAGAGCGGAGATAGGTGTCATTGACCCACCATGAACCGCCGCGCAAAACACGGGATAGACCTGATGTTGGCCCCTGTGGGTTGATGTTGGGTGAGCTGACATAATACGCTGCATCGTACCAATCCGCCACCCATTCCCAAAGATTGCCAGCCAAATCCAGAGCACCATACGGGCTGGCGCCTGCGGGATAAGACCCAACTGGTGCTGATTCAGCATATCCATCATTTACTGCTTTATCCGACCAGTCATAACTGGTATTTTTGTCTGCGAAGTTTGCTAATTTCCCATCCGGCGGTTCCTCTCCCCACGGGTAAGTACGTCCTTCTTTACCTCGTGCAGCTTTCTCCCACTGTGCTTCGGTTGGCAGCTGTCCTCCCACCCAGGAGCAGTAGGTTTCCGCATCAAACCAGGTGACGTAGGTTACTGGATAATTGTCAAAATAAGGTTTACCGAAATATGGATCACTGGAAGGCGGCTGGTCGCAGATGCCATCAGCCACACAATGGGCATACATGGCATTGGTGACTTCGGTCTGGTCAATCCAAAAGGTATCCAGATACACCAAGTGCACTGGTTTCTCGTAATCCCAGCCGTCATTTGATCCCATTTTAAATTCACCTGCCGGCACATACACCATTGTCATACCGTCTTTATCCCGTACCATTTTTGAGCCGAGGCCAGAGGTAGGCGTAACCTGAGGAGTAGATATCAAGCTGCCGGTTGCGCCTGCTTTCCCCAAAGCAGTGCTAGTTTGCAGTACGACTGCTGCCTGTTCAGTATTTGAGGAAATTTCAACTTCTACCCGATTTTTTTCCACTCCAGGTACAATCACCGTAAACACCACCAGCAGGGTAAGGACACCGGCCAATACAGCCCCCCATGTTTTTAACCGTCTGCCAGAGATGTGTTTACCATCTTCTTTGTCCTGCAGTTGCATCTCGTCAATCGTTTCTTGCTCATCCGTAAAGTGCAGATGATCCCGTCTAACCGGCTCAATCACTGACTTAACAACAGCTTGCTCTACGCTGAGTATCGGCGCCGGTTCTCCTCCCTCCATTATCTTTATCTGTTCATGTTGTGCAGCCGTTTGTTCGGCCACAACCACCACCAGGTTCTGCAAAGCACCCGCAAATTCTCCCATGTCTTTGTACCTGTCATCAGGTTGTTTTGCCAACGCTTTGAATAGGATCTGCTCCACTACCTGCGGCAGATCCTTTACATACTCCCTCGGTCTGGGCAGGGGGTCGTTCACCTGTTTTAGCAGCACCGCCAGCGGGGTTTCCGCTTCATACGGTTTCCGCCCTGTCACCATCTCGTACAGCACGACACCCAGCCCGTATATGTCAGCACGCCCATCTACTTCTTTCCCCAGGCCCTGCTCCGGTGCCATGTACTCCGGGGTGCCTACCCCAACACCTGTGCCAGTAAGCGTGTGTCCTTCTTCCGCCTCTAGCAGCTTGGCAATACCAAAGTCCGTCAATACCGCTTCACCCCGTTCATTGATCAGGATGTTTGACGGTTTCACATCCCGGTGCAGGACCCCATGAGCATGTGCATATGCAAGCGCTTTTGCTACCGGCAGGAGCAGCTGCGCTGCTTCCCTGCAGTCAACCGGTTTTCCCAGCATTTCTTTCAACGTGCCCAAGGGCAAGTATTGCATCACCAGGTAGGGTGACCCGTTATGTTCACCGTAATCATGAACCTTCACAATTCCTGGATGGTCCAGCTTAGCCATTGATTTGGCTTCGCGCTCGAAGCGCTTAAGGATGCGTTCCAGAACCGTGTTGCCAAACAAATCTGTGCGTATCAGTTTTAGAGCGACCTCGCGCTCTAGGCGGGTGTCGTAGGCTTTGTAGACAGTAGCCATGCCGCCCTGACCGAGCTGCTCGAGGATGTGGTAGCGTCCGATGGATTGGTTGATGAGGTCGGTCATGGCTGTCAGTTTACTCTTCCAGGTCCCAGAAGATTATCGTGCCATCCCTTGACCCACTGGCCAGGGTGCTGCCGTCCGGTGAGAAAGCGATATGGGGCACCGAATAGGTATGACCGGCAAAGGTTCGGACCTTCTGCCCGCTTTTGGCATCCCAGAGGGTGATAATGCCGTCATTTCCTCCGGCGGCGAGAGTGTTCCCATCTGGAGAAAAAGTAACGCTTACAACATCAGCCGAGTCACTGGATAAAGAAAACAGTTGTTCACCACTGCTGGTATTCCACAAAATTGCTGGTCCATCCTGGAATGTAGTTGCGAACGTGCGGCTATCTGGTGAAAACAAGATAGAGGTAACTTTATTATTATCAGGGCTATTGATGAGCGTGGTGATTTCTTCACCGCTGTGGGCATCACAGAGGATGATTTTGTTCAATACTTTAATTGCAAGAATATTACCATCCGGCGAAAAGGTGATGGTGTCGGCATAATTCGAATACCCATGAGAATAAACCATTTTACCGCTGAGGGTGTCCCACAAGATTAACATCCCATCCGTTTGCATACTGGCAAAGGTAGTGCCGTCTGGAGAAAAGGTAATAGTCCTTGCGTAACCTCCAGGTCTGGCAAGTGTGTGCAGTTTTTCCCCGTTTTCAGAATTCCAAAGGATGATCTCTCCGTTGTAAGATCCACTGGCGAGGGTGCTGCCGTCTGGAGAGAAGGCAACACTGCCTATGTGATCAGTATGCCCTCGGAGGGTGAGGAGCTCTTCACCACTAAGAAAATCCCACAGAACAATCGAAAGATCATTCCGCACCGAGGCAAGGATGCTGGTATCAGGAGGGAATGCTAAACTAAGTGGGTTGCTTGAATACCAGTAGAAAGTTCCGGTGTTGATTTTTTCCCCGCTTTTGGTATCCCATATAATACGAGTATTATCACTTGAAGCACTTGCCAGTGTGGTGCCGTCTGGAAAGAAGGAAATTATTTCAACAGCGGCTGAAAAACCATCAATTGTGCGCAGTTTTTCGCCACTTTTTACATCCCATAAAGAAATAGAATTACCCCCTGATCCATTTAGAAGAGTGGTTCCATCCGGGGAGAAAGCCAGATTATTGTAAGAGCTGTAAGCATAAGCCACACCTGGATAATTGAGAGTGCGTTCTTCATCACTATTTACATCCCACAGAGTAAGGGTGCCGTATTCCCAGCTGCTGGCCAGGGTGCTTCCATCCGGGGAGTATGCGACACAAGTTACTCCTTCATAGTCACCAAATCCACTTGTTAGTGAATGAAGTTTTTCTCCGCTTTTAACATCAACTATAAACACCGTTCTATCGTTTGCCCCGCTGGCAATGGCACTGCCATCCGGGGAGAATGTGACACTGGAAACGGTACCAATATGCCAGGAATGGGTGCGGATTTGTTCCCCGCTGCTCGCATCCCACAGCCTGACGGTATTATCATGGGATCCGCTTGCCAGGGTACTTCCATCTGGTGAGAAGGCAACACTTGTAACACTGCTTGTGTGCCCGGTAAGTGTGCGCAACTTTTCCCCGCTGCTGGAATCCCATAGAATTATCATATTACTATCGAATGTTGCACTGGCGAGGGTGCTGCTATCCGGGGAGAATGCCAGGCTGCTGTACATATGCCCCTCGAAAGTGTGCAGTAATTCTCCGCTCCTGGTATCCATCAGGTTAATGGTGTTGTTACCCAAAGCGCTCGCCAGCATCGTGCCATCCGGGGAGACGCTGATGGCAGTAATAGGATGTTTTGTTGCAAAAAAATTGATCAAATCAAGTGTTTCAAAATTGTACAGGTAAATACCCAATGAACTGGCCACCGCTATTGTTGTTCCATCAGGATAAAAAATTGCCTTAAAAGCAGTACCTTTTCCAAGACGCATCAGGGCACCTTCAGGAACCGGACCGAGGAAGGGACTAGTGTACATGTCCAGGTCAACAGAAGCTGTAGCGGCAGGATCAAGAGTGACAGCGGTTGTTCCGGTGGGAAGAATTGCTGCAGAAGTTGATGTAATTGTGGTTTGTCCAGGTTCTGTGAAAGAAGTGTTGGAAATGGATTGAATTGGAAATATCTTTGGTAACGCAAAAATCAATATTCCAATCCCAACAAGTGCAGGCAGCAGCCAGTGGAAGAATGTTCTCTTTTTACTGCCGGGCTGAATTTCTTGCTGAGGTGAAAGCATGTCCACCGTTTCGGGCTCCGAAGGCTGCACAGGAATGTGAAGTGGTAGATGTTCAAGCTCGGGAATCTTGCTCGCAATCTTTTGCTCATGCAGCTGGGGAACAGGCGCAGAAACCGGCTGTACATGGACAAGACCTTCCAGGGCTGCAGCGAAGGCAGCCATGGTCTCATATCTATCTTCAGGCTTTTTGGCAAGGGCTTTGAAGATCACCCTTTCTACTTCGTCCGGCAGGTCCGGGATAAATTGCTTTGGACGGGGCAGGGGGTCATTCATTTGCTTGAAAAGGACCGCCAGGGGAGTCTCAGCTTGAAAGGGCTTTTTCCCGGTCAGCAGTTCGTAGAAGACCACTCCAAGGGAGTAAATATCTGCCCTGCCATCGATCTGTGAGCCTAAACCCTGCTCGGGAGCCATGTATTCCGGGGTGCCAATACCTACCCCTGTGCCAGTCAGCGTGTGCCCTTCCTCGCCCTCCAGCAGCTTGGCGATGCCAAAGTCGGTCAATACCGCTTCACCCCGTTCATTGATCAGGATGTTTGACGGTTTCACATCCCGGTGCAGGACCCCATGAGCATGTGCATATGCAAGCGCTTTTGCTACTGGCAGGAGCAGCTCCGCTGCTTCTCTGCTGTTAATCGGTTTACCCAACCGCTCCTTAAGCGTGCCGCCTTTATGCAGCTCCATCAACAGGTAAGGAGAGCCTTCATATTCACCAAAATCATATACTTTTACGATGTAAGGATCGGAAAGCCGTGCCAGTGACCTGGCTTCGCGCTCAAACCGTTTGAGCACCCTGTCCAGCACTGCTGGTGGAAAGGCATCCGTGCGGATGACCTTAATGGCTACCTCGCGCTCGAGGCGGGTGTCGTAGGCTTTGTAGACGGTAGCCATGCCGCCCTGGCCGAGCTGCTCGAGGATGTGGTAGCGTCCGATGGATTGGTTGGTGAGGTCGGTCATGCAATTCCTGGTCCGGTGATGTCGGTATCTTCACTTGTCACTGGCTTTTTGCGACGAGTGGCGATAATAACCGAGATATTATCTGGGCCGCCGCTGATATTTGCCAGTTTGACCAGTTTTTCTGCTGCCTGCTGAGGATCTAACTCAAGTAATACAGCCTGTATTTGGGCTTCTGTTACTGGTCCCCATAAACCATCAGAGCATAAAAGCAAAACATCATCTTCTTGCCATGGAATCTCAGAAAAATACGGCTGCACGGTATCCCTTCTTGCAGAAAGGGAAAGTGTTAATACATTCTTTTTTGGATGTGTCCGGGCTTCGAGTTCAGTGATCAAACCAAGGCGCACCTGTTCAGCAACTAAACTATGGTCGTAATTGATTTGCTTAATTGCCGACACATTAACCAGATAAGCCCGGCTGTCTCCAACATTAGCTAAATGAATGACATTTACTGTGGGTATCGCAGCTACAATCGTACACCCCATCCATTCCAGCTCCTTTTTCCTTTTAGATTGCCTGATGATTTCTTTATGAGCTGTTCTAATTCCCCTTTCCAGTATCTCGATATAGTTTACCTGCTTCCTGGAGTAGTGTTTGTATACTTTTAGAATGGTTCGTACTGCAATCTTGCTGGCGATTTCCCCGCCTCCGTATGCTCCCATGCCATCAGAGAGCAACAACAGCGGTTGTTTTTGGTTGAACCACCCTGGTAACAATACACTGGTAAAATCCTGGTTTGGTTTCCCTTTGCGTGATTCCCCTACATCGACAGCAACACCAATTTTTAAAGAGTCTTTCATTTCATTATCCCAGAATTTGCTTCTCGAGTATCTTCATCTGGTTTTTCTATTACAATATTATCAATAGTGAACTCTTGATCCCCAGCTGGCTTTTGCAATACTTCATACACTAATTTTGTTCTCGAACCCAACCTGATGACATCAGCATCAGATATCTCGAGTGGTATACCACCGACAGGTTTATCATTTAAATACGTGCCGTACTTTGATCCCTGGTCAGAGAGGAAAATTTTTCCTGCCTTTTCCTCCAATAGAGCATGCCGCCTTGAAATTGCTTGGTCTTTACTGGAGAAGAGGATATCAGCGTCGGCACTCCGCCCCAGCAGCACGGGCAAGTGAGAAATGCGAAATTGCTGCCCGATGCTTGCAGGGTCGTCACTAAACTGAATGGTAAGGGTTGCTATAGCCTGGTTGTCTGTTAACTTTTGCAGTTTCCGAATATCCAGTTCGTCTATAGTCATTCCTTCTTGCTGCATGGGCTTTTTTATAACAAAATCATCCCCATCTTCAACACTGTCTGTTTTCTTCTTTTTGCGGGATTTCACAATCAAGAAAATGCTGAGCGCAAGCACAACAATGGCTGCCAAGAGGTAAATTGGAAACAGTTTACTGGTTACCAGCTTCGTAATGCCTGACAGCTCAGTGTCAATTGGTGCAATACCTTCACCAACTATTTCACCTTCACCTGTTTCCTGCCCGATTTCAGGCTCTTCTATGACTACATTGACTGAGGTTCTTGCCAGTTCACTGCCATCTTTTCCCATGGCTACCGCTTCAATTAATGCATTACCGGGAAACTCAAGAGAGGTATCCAATTCAAATTCATACGGTTCACTGATGTCTTTACCAACAATGACTCCATTTACCGCAAATTCTATACTGGCAACCGCTTCCCCCTGAGTAAGGATTTTTACTTTAAGTGTAACTTTATTCTTAAGGGTTTCACCATCTGCAGGTGAATTAAAAACTATGGTAGTGGGAAGTTGTGGTAAATTAAAGTTTACTGTTGTTTGTTCAACTTCCTCGTGATAATTTAAACCAACTGTAAGTGTGTGCGGTCCAGGAGCACTCCGTGAGATATAGGTGATGACATATTGATTATTTAGTTGGTCAAGCAACTTGATAAACATGGATTCCAGCTCGGAGGAATCTCGAGAAGCCAAAAAGGTGCCACCTGTTGTTGATGAAAGTCTCTGAAGTTCTTTACTATCAATTCTGTAACCCATGCCGAGTGTGTAAACTGGAATGGCAGTTGTTTTGCCTAAACTTATTACATCATCGAGTGCATGGACGCTACATTTTTCACCATTTCCTTTTTCATCAACACCATCGGTAAAAAGGATGATGGCACGTCTACCTGAGGGAGCTGTTGAAGCTAACTCAATTGCTTCATAGGCAGCATCGTAAAGGCAAGTTCCAGCCATATAGATTGAATTAATTTGTTGGACCGCATTGCTTGAGACTTTATGGTCAGATGTAAATGTCGAATGCGTCCGGACTGAATCAGTAAACGATATAACTGCAGAGTAATCATCGTCCCCAAGACTCTGCAAGAAACCTGAAGCAGCATTTTTAGCATCAATAATCGTCTGGCCAGTCATACTGCCGGATGCATCCATAACTAAAACCACGTGAATTGCTTCATTAGTCACGGGTACTAATGACTCGATGTCAACTTTTTTTGAATCTTCATTAAGTGAGAAGTTTTGTTCAGTCAGGCCGAAAATTGGCGTACCGTCGCTATCAAGCGCTGATAAGAATATCCGGGTAGTGTACGCGACCTGTCCCTCGATCGGAGTTGCATCAATATTGTGAATTAGAACTTGATACCCACTCTGAGCTGAAACTGACCCTGAAAATACCATCACAAAAACTAAACAAAGCGCAAGCATAGCCCTGATATGCATTCTTTTCATTTTCCACTACTCCTAAGCGAGGGATTGGCTTACCCCGGATAGATACTCAACACTATAGGTAAGTATATAGAACAAACAAATTCGAGTCAATATAGATGCAAGAAGGAATGAGAAGAGTTCAAGATATTTTCTGTATGGAAGAATACCGGATGCCAATAGTATTGATTGACTGAATTTAAATCATAAAGGTTTACGCAATCATTTTCTGTAAACTCGAGTCAGAAATCCACATAGTTCTTTAACAACTTAATGACTCGCCAGCACATTAATGTTTGCCAATCTGCCACTCCTCGCTGATCTCCATGAGAAGTGCTGAGATCAATCTAAGGCACGATGCCGAATTTGGAAAAACAACTACCACTCTTGTGCCTATTCGGATCTCTTTGTTGATCCTCTCCAAGCTGTTGGTGGTCCGTGTCGTTCTTCGGTGTTCCAAAGAAAAATTAAAAACCGAAAACCCCTCGGAAAGGTTATCTTCAAGCCACGCAGATAGATGTGGAGTGGAAACGACATACTTCTGGATGGCTACTTGTTGTAACCCTTTAGCAGTCTTTCGATCAGGAGCATTGAACATGGATCTGATATCTGTGGCTACCTCCATTCTCATGTGCTGTTTGGGCAGATAAGCGCCAACACTTTGTTGCAAATGGAACTGGTACCTTTGCCAAGGTACACCGCCAAACACTGCTCTGCGAGTTGCTCCAAGGCCTTCGTGGTCATCGCTAATCACCAACTTTATACCATTCAGGCCGCGATCCTTCAGACTCTTTTGAAAAGCTTTCCAATGGGTTTCATGCTCATTGATTGATACAGAAACCCATAAAACCTGCCTCTCTCCATCTCGAGTGATGCCTGAAGCCACCAAAACTGTTGCATCTCGCACTTGTCCAGCTTCACGAACCTTCTCGTGTCGGGCATCCACGTAGAGATAACTAATTTCTCCCAAAGGTTTTTCCCGCCATTCTTGCAGTATCTCATCCAGTTGGGCTGTTGCTTTGCTAACCTGTGTGGCTGAGATTTCAACTCCACACAACTGTTCAGTGATCGCTTTTACTCGCCTGGTTGAATCTCCTTGCATGTACATCTCGGCCAGGGTTATCGTAAGGGCTCTTTCACTTCGAAGTCCCTTTTCTAGTACAGAAAGAAAAAATCCTCCTTCTCTGACTTGAGGAGCAGCAAAAGTGATTTCTCCCATTCGCGTCCGAACCGTTTTTGGCTTGTACCTATTGGCGTGGCTTTTCCGTTCTTCAGTTCGCTCGTATTCATCGGCTTGCAAATACATGGATCATTCTCCCTGCATGGCTTGATTAATCAGTATCCGCATCATCTCAGGAAAAGCTTCCAATCCTTTGCCAACAAGCTCTACTGAAAAGGTATAATCATTTTGGTGAGTCATTTCTAGTCTCCTTTCTGTCTCCAACATCAAGGATACTTCTGCCTCACCACTTTTGTTAAGGTTCAAGAATTTACAGAAAGAATGTTTCACCAACGAATTCTTAATAATTGAGGGGGGGTATCTATACATATAAGTATGTTGTTAGGTTATTAACCTATCGATATTGATATATTGAATTTTCAACCCCGGAATGTTACCCTTGAGCTATCTCAAGAAGAGAATTTTTTCTAATCAACAATAAAACCTCTTCTCAATTAAATAGTTCAAGGAATCAACGCATGTTTAAACCAAAAACGACCATTTCTGGTCGTCTCGGAAATAGTAGCGGGGGTGCGATTCGAACGCACGACCTCCGGGTTATGAGTCAAAATCCTGAATCCGTGCCAATTGTACGGCGGGCTCTGCAAATCAGCCGACCTGACGAACTCTGGTCCACGCTTGCCGGGCACGCTGCGGTAGCTAATCGATGTTCGTATAGTATCTGTTTAACGTGGGTTCGTCAAGTACTTTTTCTTGCTTTTCTTCATTCCTCTTTCCAATTCAATTTATTCAAATCTATTTTCTCATGGGGGATGCGTCCTCCCTGATTCAATAATCGTGCATCGTACTATTAGTTGTTGATTCCCCAGTCATGGGTGTTCCACAATCTCATTAAGCCTGCATAAGGTAAGGACTAATCCTTTTCCCCTGCCCGTCTATTTGCGCACCTGTTTGCCGGCTTATTTTATAAGGTTCGGAGAGTCATTCAAGATGCCAGGTAAAGACTTAGATTTTTTTATTGCTCAAGATAAAAAGAACCCCGTTGAACTTCGAGGTTACGTTTGGAAAGTCATTATGGATCCAACCAGGGTCGATGATGATCCAGGGATGTTCTTTGGGAGGTTATTTCGAATGATCGATATCCGCCTCAACCGGGACGAGAAATCAACCTGGCCGGAAGGAATCGTGTTTGAACACATTACCTCAGGATGCCGCCTTTCTTATAAAGATGGCTTGTTGATGGATCTGACAAATTCCAAAGTCATTCAGAAAAAGCCAAGAGTCCGTGATCGCAGCCGGCGGTCAGGTTGCAGAAACCAAGCTAAAGGTGAAAGTATGGCTCGAAAACCTAATCAAATTCCTTCAAACAGTCAGATGCGTAGGTTTGTGTTAATTCGAGTGGAGGATCTCACCGGAGTTTCAGGGACTGGTGAGGTAGCAGAGGGAACTGTATTTAGCAGCGGTTTGGCAGTCATTCACTGGCTCAGGGAACCTTTTGCCATGGGAGTTTATCAGTCACTCGAAGATGTCATTTCTGTCCACGGTCATGAAGGCCGAACACAGCTGCAATTTATCGATTAAGGAGAGATCAAATGTCCACAAAAATCATCACCATATCGAACCAGAAAGGCGGGGTAGGAAAGACAACCACCGCCGTAAATCTGGCACATGCTCTCACTCTGAAAACTAAACAAGTGTTGTTGATTGACCTTGATCCTCAAGGACAGTGCGCAACCAAGTTGGGTATGGATAGCCAAATGGGAACGTATTATTTTCTGACAACTCAACCAGGCTCCCCAAGTGAAATAACATTTATTCGCCAATGGGTCCGTGATACAGGTCGTGATTTCTTACAGTTGATTCCAGGCAACTCAATGACCTCCGCTGCGCAAATGATGTTGGGTGTCCAGGATCAACCGATCTCCTACATAAAAGGGCTGCTGAAAACATTCATTAAAGATCGGTTTGATTACATCATTTTCGATACCTCCCCATCAGTGGGTGGCTTACAGGAACGTGCAATCTGGGCGGCAGACCTGGTGATTGTTCCTACGGCAACAGAATTCGCATCATTAGATTCGTTAGCGAAGACAGTCACAACCATCCAAACCTTGAGGGACAAAAAGAATTGGCAAGGGGGATTGCTGGGTATACTACCTACCTTTTTCGATGGTACCAACGAGTCACGCGACTCACTTCAGGATCTGCAGGCAACATTCAGCGACAAGGTGCTTTCCCCCATTCATCGGGCGACTGTCTTGCGTGAATGTTGGTCGGAGGCAAAGACCATTTTTGAGTATGCGCCAGAAACGCGGGCTGCCGAGGAATATAAAGCTTTGGCAACTCTCGTATTGAAATATTAGAGGGCACGATGGCAAGGCGAGACGCATTTACAGGTCTACGTGACCCTAATCCAATAACCGAGGTTGAGGAGGATCAACAGCAAGAATCAACTATGATCCCACGCCAGCCCTTGGATTTAATTCCCACGGCAGATTTCAGGAAGAAAAGATCCCGTAAGTGGGAACAGGTTCATCGGCTTGAAACTGTAACGTACCGGGGAATACCTCAGCAGGTTGTGGATTTGATTATAAAAGATGCTCAGTCTCTTTCGGTTCCTAGAGATGAAGTTATAAGGGCGTTCCTTGAATATGGCGCAAGACTTTACCGCAATGGAGAGATCAAACTTTTAGCATACCCCAAGGCGCAGCGAATGACCTTGTACTCTGAAGGCAATGAAGGAAGCACCATCTTACCTGCTCAACAACTGGCAAACCATAAATGGTTAGCTGATGCATTCCCAGTTCCGGAAAAGAAAGCTGGTGGAACCAAAAAGAAAAAATCCAGGAAAGACCAAGGTGCCATCCCCCAATGGGAGATAAGAGCGACATTCCGAATTCCAGCTTTATTAAAGGAAGAAGTTCGGTCGATCGCGCGGGAGCATACTTTACCGGTCGGAGAAGTTGTCTGTTACTTCGTTATAGAAGGTTCACAGGCTTTTCGCAATGGAAGCTTAATCCTGCAACCGTCTCCTAAGACAATAGGGAAGACTTTATTTCTGGAGTGATGCTAATGGCCTCTAACCTTTCCTGGAAAATCAACAATTCCATTTTCGCTCCAAGAATCACGTCTGCGTCCATGCTGACGTGCCGCAGACGTACTGCTGACATGCCGCAGACGTTGACGCAGACGGAGTTGCTGACGTTGAAACCACAGGAAGCCCGTAAATGGGTCTTTTCTGGAACGAATGGGATAACTACCGTTCTTCCAACTAAGGCTGTAAATGTGCCTCTATTTCGCTTTATTCGAGATTGATCTTTTTATCAATAGGGATTTCTTTTATGAATGCAGTCATCGGATTTTCACCGGAGAAAGCCTGGCAAGCGGCTATTGCTAACCTCGAAATGGATATGTCGCGGGCGGCTTTTAGTACCTGGGTGAAGCCAACCCATTTGGTGGATTTTTCAGATGACACATTTGTGATCGGCTGCATGAATTCGTATGGCCGTGAGTGGTTAGAAAACCGATTAACGACCACCCTGCAGCGATTCCTAATGGGGGTGATGAACAGAGAGGTTAAGGTTCGTTTCGTTGTTTGTGACCAGGAAATTGATGATGAGGATGATCTCACTCAGGAAGTTGATCCAGACCAGGAAGATTCTCAGGACAGTTCCATTGAGTTGAATATCTATTACAGCTCCATCCGGAATTACCTAATTGAGCCAAGCCGGTTAGTTCGCTTACCTGTATATTACCTGCGCTGGCTGCCATACGTCGGATCACAAATGATTTTCTTGATCATGGCATTGTGGCAGGAATATTACCTGGCGAGCGGTGGAAAGGCTCGAAAAGGGAGCTGCAAATTTGCCGTTCGCGCTGAGCGTATTTGCCAATGGGCTGGGATCAGCCGGGCTCAGTTCTTTCGCTTGTTACAACCCGGTAGCAGTCTGGAATGGTTTGCGAGAAAGATTGACACCGATCATGAAGTAGATAAGCGCTCAGGAAGAGCCAAAAAGTCCTCCAACAAATATGAACTATTCGAATCACCGCTGACACCTGGGGACGCTGAAGACTTGAAAACTTTCTTACTGGCTCATGGTATCCAGGATTCCCCTCAGTCTGCTTTGCAATTGGCTATCAACGCGAATCCAAAGGACATCTTGCATTATCCGGCGCGGCTCCCTCAAGAAGAATTCGACAAAATGATTCCACACTATCAGACCGTTCAGGATGTCATCCGGGAATTGATTGGTC
>Ga0255343_1001654_pt1 | contig 28712 bp, 27 predicted proteins | sample wastewater_treat_4_FD_192413 | JGI IMG/M metagenome (GOLD analysis project Ga0255343, IMG submission 192413) | Wastewater microbial communities from Lulu Island WWTP, Vancouver, Canada - plant16 | ecosystem: Engineered > WWTP > Wastewater > Unclassified | place: Canada: Vancouver, British... | reverse complement strand
CTTGAGCTCAATTGTGAAACAGACTTTGTCGCACGCACCGATGAATTTAAAAAACTCGGCAACGAGATAGCATTGCATATAGCTGCATCAAATCCTACATATATTAAGCCGGAAGATGTGCCTGCAGATGTTTTGGAGCGTGAGAGAGAAGTGATTAAGGCTCAGGCTCTTGAAGAGGGGAAACCTGAAAAGATGCTTGAAAAGATTGCCGAAGGCCGCATTAACAAATTTTACGAAGAGAACTGTCTATTAGAACAGCAGTACGTTCGTAATCCAGATTTGAAGATTAAAGATCTTCTCATAGAAAACATATCAAAAATTGGCGAGAATATGCAAGTCGGACGTTTCGCCCGCTTCTCGATAGAAGCTTAGTTAAATATTTAAAGCGAGGGAATTTTCCCTCGCTTTTTTTCTAACCAAAATCATAATAGAGAGGGATCTGTTAAATGGAATTCAAGTATAAGAGAGTGCTGCTAAAGCTTTCCGGAGAAATACTCGCGGGCGATGCTAATTTCGGTCTAGATTATGACGCTATCAATGGGATTTGCGAGCAGATTGTTGAAGTGGCAAAAGAGGGCGTAGGCATAGCCATGGTGGTTGGCGGCGGCAACATAATACGAGGCTCACAGGCGACAGGGATTGAACGTGCTCAAGCGGACTATATGGGTATGCTTGGAACAGTAATAAACGCTCTTGCACTTCAAGATACACTAGAAAGAATGGGACAGCCGACAAGGGTTCAATCTGCAATTGAGATGAGACAGGTTGCGGAAACAGTGATAAGAAGGCGTGCCATTCGACATTTGGAGAAGGGACGAATAGTAATATTTGCTGCAGGAACTGGTTCTCCCTATTTTTCAACAGATACAACGGCGGCACTCAGAGCTTCAGAAGTAGGAGCCGACTGTGTCTTGAAAGCAACTAAAGTTAATGGTATATATAATAAGGACCCCGAGTCTTATCCTGACGCAAAGTGTTATGCAAAGATCTCTTATATAGATGCAATAACGAAACAGCTTAAAATAATGGACGCAGCGGCATTTTCCCTGTGTCAGGACAATAAAATTCCCATTATCGTCTTTGATGTATTAAAAAAAGGCAATCTGCGCAAACTACTGCTTGAAGGGGAATGTGTGGGTTCAATAGTTACAGACGAGTCTTTATAAGAACTAAAATAAATAGGGAGTGATATTAATGCCTCAGAATTTGTTTGGCGAGATTAAAACACGAAACGAGAAAACACTGGAGCATTTGAAAGGTGTCCTGCAAGGGATTCGTACCGGGAGGGCACATACAGGATTGGTGGAAGACATAAAGGTTGATTATTTTGGTACTCCTACTCCTATCAAGAATATGGGGTCGGTGAGTGTGCCTGAAGCCAGACAAATCCTTATAACACCCTGGGATAAAACTGCGATAAGCATTATAGAAAAAGCAATTCATATGTCTTCACTCGGTATTAATCCTCAGAATGACGGAGAATCAATTCGTCTAAATCTCCCAGAGTTAACTCAGGAGCGCAGAGTTGATTTGGCAAAGATAGTGAACAAAGAAGCAGAAGAAGCTCGTATTTCAATACGTAACACCCGTCGAGATGTTATTGAGAGCTTAAAGAAGATGGAAAAAGCAGGAGATATAACGGAAGACGATTTGAAAAAGTATCAAAAAGATGTACAAGATCATACCGATTCTTATATTGAGAAAATAGACGGGATGGCATCGAATAAAGAAAAAGAAATAATGGATATTTAATTAAATAGCTGATATTTTAATGACACAAAGGAGACGGTGTATCCGTCTCCTTTGTGCTATTATGAGCCTTAAGAGCATAAACATGCTGTTTTAAAGGGGAGTTTTAAAGACTTGAGAGAGCTTGATTTTTTAAGGCTGATTGAATCAATAGGCGGCAAAGTATATGTGGTCGGAGGATGGGTGCGGGATAAGATTATGAACTGTGAGCCCTGCGACAAAGATTATGCTGTCGTCGGAGTTGAGGAGTCCTCTTTTGTAGAGAAGTTTCCTGAAGCAAAAAAAATAGGCAACTCTTTTCCCGTCTTTACTTTGGATATAGAAGGAGAACAGCGTGAAGTCGCCTTTGCTCGTACTGAAGTTAAAACGAGTTCAGGCTATACTGGATTTTCTGTGTTATTTAGCCCGGATGTGACTATTGAAGAGGATCTTTATAGGCGAGACACTACGATGAATAGTATGGCATGGGATCTCCGAACATCTTCTCTTATTGATCCATACTTCGGCAGCCGCGACATAAAGAATAAAATAATCCGTGCCACTTCTGAACATTTCATGGATGATCCGGTAAGGGCGTTACGGGCGGCTAGGCAGTCTGCACAGTTTGGGTTTGAAATCGAAGCAAGAACTCTTGAAATGATGTCCTTTTGTGCAAGAGAGCTTTCAGAGGAACCAAAAGAAAGAATAATAAAAGAGATGGCCATCGCATTAGCTACGAATAAGCCTTCTCTTTATTTTAGGATTTTAGAAAAAAGCAACCTTTTAAACGTCGTTTTTCCTTATCTGTCAAAATTAGCAGAGCAAAGAAGGGCTAGAAAGGATAATTTCGAGAAATACAATTTTGAAAGTGCAATGTTGATTTTGGATGAAACGGCAAGGCAGAATTCGAGAGTTGAGGTGCGTTTTGCAGCACTCATAGCAGCTATTTCAAATGTTGTGGCAGAAAGAGAAGCCTCATTACAGAACTATGATTTTGGAATAGAAGGGCTGCAGTTATTGAACGAAATAAACAATACAATGACTTTGCCAAAACTTTGGTATAAATGTGCCGATTTCACAATAAAAGGACTGAATAGGGTTTACAGGATAACAGAAGCGGATGAAATAGTGGATTTCTTGATACGTCTGTCAAAAAATCCGATAGGACATGATGGGTTTTTAGCAGTTATGAGAGCATTAAATCCAAAGGAAAATATCGACTTCGTGACAAATTATGAAAAATATATGAAAGCGATCTCATCAGCCCGAAATTATAAAATCCCAGAAGGGTTAAAAGGAGCAGAAATTGGTGAATGGGTACGCCAAAGAGAAGTTGAAGCTTACAAAGAGCTAGTTTAAAAAGAGTTTGTTTTTCAGGTAGGGATATCGCAATTTAAGTCTATTATTTTATTAATTTGGGCGGGAAAATACCCCATCGAACCCCTCGATTTATTTGACTAAGCTTTATATTTATGATATAACTTTTCAAATCTATTAGAATACAGTTGTTTATAAATAGTATCGAGAGCTCGATATTTTTTTTAACAAAAAATTAGAGTTTTCTAAATATTAAAAAACATTAATTTACTAAAATTTAATATTACTAAAATAAATGAACTATATTTTATAGAAGAACGACCGTAGTATTAGATGCATGGGTCGTTTATTTTATTAGGAAAAGGAGTGTTCTCATATGACTTTTAAAGCCATAAAGGAGCCGGGGCCGAACTACTTTAAGGAGCAGTTCCCCTTTGACGAGATACCGAAAATAAAATTTATTAACGCACAGCATGCACTTGATATTCCGGATGATATCTGGATTACTGATACTACATTTAGAGACGGTCAACAGTCATTGCGACCAATGTCAGTGGAAGAGATTACCACCCTTTTTGACTATATGCACAAGCTGGACAATGATTCAGGAATAATAAGGCAAACAGAATTTTTTCTTTACACCGACAAAGATAGAGCGGCTCTCAAAGAGTGTATGGATAGGGGATACAGATATCCGGAGATTACATCTTGGATAAGAGCCAATAAAGCTGATCTTGAGTTGGTAAAAGAACTGGGCATAAAAGAGACAGGCATGCTTATGTCTATTTCAGACTATCATATATTCCATAAACTTGGCATGAGTAGACAGGAAGCTATGAATCATTATCTGGATTTAGCAGAAGAAACCTTAAAAAATGGTATAATACCCAGATGCCATCTTGAGGATGTTACAAGAGCGGATTTTCCTGGCTTTGTAGTGCCCTTGGCCTCTAACCTTATGGAACTTTCAGAAAAGTATGGAATGCAAGTAAAGATAAGAGCGTGTGACACGCTGGGCATCGGTGTGCCATTTTCATATGCAGCACTGCCGAGATCTGTACCTGCTATTGTGAAGTGTCTGAGAGAAGAGTGCGGAGTTCCGGCTGAGTCGATAGAGTGGCATGGTCATAATGACTTCAATAAAGGAGTAGTAAATGCCACTGCTTGTTGGTTGTATGGAGGTTCTTCAGCAAACTCAACTCTAATGGGGATAGGAGAAAGAACGGGGAACTCTCCGTTGGAATCAATGATATTTGAGTATGCTCAGATAAGAGGAAATACGAAAAAAATGAACCTTAAAATAATTTCTGAGGTAGCTAAGTACTTTGAAAATGAGATCGGACTTACAATTCCTCCGAAAGCTCCATTTATAGGAAGCGAGTTTAATTTAACCAAAGCTGGTATACATGCCGACGGATTGTTAAAGCACAAAGAGATATACAACAGCTTTGATACAGAGAAAATATTGGATAAAATACCTTTGGTGTCAATTAACTCCTATTCTGGCTTGGCGGGAATAGCAACTTGGATAAATAGTTATTACAAATTGCCTAAGGAGAGTAAACTAGGTAAGGCGGACAGCAAAATAGTTCCCCTAAAAGCTTGGATTGACAAAGAATATGAAGGTGGCAGGACTACCTGTATAAAAAATAGGGAGTTAAGAGCACTGGTTGAAAAACATTTGCCACATATTCTACTTTCAAGTGCTCGTGAGCACAAAAAAACTAAATGTAGTTAGATAAAAGTTGGGGGCAGAAGTATGAAGTTGACAGTAGCTGAGAAAGCAATAAAAAATCATATCGTGTCAGGTGATATGACAGAGAAAAGTGAAATTGCGTTAAGAATCGATCAGACTTTGACGCAAGATTCGACCGGGACTATGGCATATTTACAGTTGGAAGCTATGGGAGTCGATAGAGTAAAAACAAAAAAGTCTCTTGCATATATTGATCATGGCATGCTTCAAGCAGGTCCGGAAAATGCTGATGATCACCTATTTATTCAAACAGTGGCAAAAAAACATGGAGTTTATTTTTCTAAACCGGGAAATGGCATATGTCATCAAGTTCATCTGGAGAGATTTGCCGTTCCGGGGGAGACGTTGCTCGGTTCGGACAGCCACACTCCTACTGCCGGAGGTATAGGAATGTTGGCAATAGGAGCCGGTGGGTTGGATGTCGCCATTGCCATGGCAGGCGGAGAATATTATATTAATATGCCCAAAATTGTCGGAGTTGAGCTGAAGGGCGAATTGAATCCGGCAGTATCAGCTAAAGATATAATTCTTGAAGTTTTGAGAAGATGCGGTGTAAAAGGCGGCTTAGGCAGAATTTTCGAATATTGGGGAGAGGGAGTAAAAACTTTGTCCGTACCCGAGAGAGCCACTATTACAAATATGGGTGCGGAATTGGGTGCGACCACTTCAATTTTCCCGTCTGATGAAAGAACTCATGAATTTTTAAAGTTACAGGGGCGTGAAAAGGATTATAAAGAGATTTTAGCCGATGAGGGAGCTCATTATTCGGAAAGCATTGTAATAGATTTAAACGCACTTGTGCCGTTGGCTGCCTGTCCTCACAGTCCGGGCAGCGTAGTTCCCGTTACTGAATTAGAAAATAAAAAAATTAATCAGGTGGCAATCGGCAGCTGTACTAACTCTTCATATGTTGATTTAATGAAAGTAGCAAAAATTTTAAAAGGGAAAACAGTGGCAGAGCATGTGTCTCTGGTAATATCTCCCGGTTCTAAACAGGTTTTAAACATGTTGGCCGAGAATGGTTCACTTGCGGATCTCATAGATGCCGGAGCGAGGATTTTGGAATCAGGTTGCGGCCCTTGTATAGGGATGGGACAGGCACCAAACACTGATGCCGTGAGTCTCAGAACATTTAACAGGAACTTTAAGGGAAGATCAGGTACTGTATCTGCAAATGTCTATCTTGTCAGTCCGGAAGTTGCTGCTGTTTCGGCATTGGCCGGATATGTTGTAGATCCACGCAATCATGTCCCTGATTTAAACATTCCTATGCCTGATAAATTCTTGGTAAATGATAATTTAGTTATCGAACCGGCAAGTACAACGGAAGAAGTGGAAGTCATAAAAGGTCCCAATATAAAGGAATTCCCACTGGGGAAAGAGCTTGAAGATGACATCAATGGCAAGGTTCTGATAAAAGTTGAAGATGACATAACAACAGATCATATTATGCCCTCAACAGCAAAACTCCTGCCTTTCAGATCAAACATTCCCTATCTTTCGGATTACTGTTTGACTCCCTGTGATGCGAACTTTCCAAAGAGAGCCAAAGAGCATGGCGGAGGCTTCGTGGTTGCCGGAGAAAATTATGGACAGGGCTCCAGCAGAGAGCACGCTGCGCTTGTGCCTCTTTATTTGGGAATTAGAGCCGTTCTTGCAAAGTCCTTTGCGAGAATTCACAGACAGAATTTGATTAACAATGGAATTATTCCTCTCCTGTTTGACGATAAAGAAGACTATACAAAAATAGATCTCCTTGATGATTTGGAGATAGCTAACATAGACGAACAGATAAATAATGACCATATAATTGTAAGGAATGTCACAAAAAACGTTGAATACAAGTTCAACATTGACATAACCGAAAGACAGAGAGATATGCTGAAAATGGGCGGACTTCTAAATTTCATAAAAAAACAAAACAGAGATAAATCAGCACAGGGAGTGAAGTAAATGTCTCATGATATCGTACTGATTCACGGGGATGGGATTGGGGAAGAGGTAATATCATCCGCGGCAAAGATTATTGAGGCAGCAGGCGTTAATGTTAACTGGGACATATCAGAGATGGGAGAAGGAGCTATCGCAACTTGTGGGTCACCTCTCTCCGGTGAATTAATAGCTAAGATCAAAGAGAAGAAAATAGCGTTAAAGGGTCCCACTACGACACATGTCGGGAAGGGGTTCAGGAGTGTAAACGTTGCTCTCAGAAAAGAGCTGGATCTGTATGCAAACGTGCGCCCGATCAAGTCTTTTTCAGGAGTGAAAGCCCTTTATGATGATATAGATTTGGTTATAGTGCGAGAGAATACAGAGGGTCTTTATTCCGGTGTCGAACATATGGTGGGTGAAGATGCTGCTGAAGCAATAAAAATAATAACCAGAAAAGCTAGTGAAAGAATATGCAGACACGCATTTGAGCTTGCGAGAATTCAGAATAGAGAGAAGGTCACTTTAGTTCATAAAGCTAATATTATGAAGTTAAGCGACGGACTTTTTCTAGATTGTGGTCGAAAGATAGCAAAAGAATATAGCGACATAAAATTTGAAGATGTAATAATTGATGCCATGTGTATGAAGTTGGTTCAAACTCCTCAGGAATATGACGTTATAGTTGCTCCGAATCTTTACGGAGATATACTTTCAGATTTGACGGCTGGTCTTATTGGAGGATTGGGTTTTGCACCGGGGGCAAATATAGGAAAAGAGATTGCCGTTTTTGAACCGGTTCACGGTACTGCACCAGATATCAAGGGTAAAAATATGGCTAATCCGACTTCCGCTATTCTGTCGGGGATCATGATGTTAAGGCATATCAAAGAAAATGAAAGCGCTGACAGAATTGAAAGAGCACTAAAAAGAACTTTGGAGATTAAAGAGTGCAAGACTTGCGATTTGGGCGGGAAGCTCACCACGGACGAATATACGGATTTAATAATAAAAAACTTGGACTAATAGAAAACAATTTAAAAAATTAACACTATATAACAAAAGCCCCACATTCGTGTTGAATGCGGGGCTTTTTATTTTTAGGGTTATTAAAGTTCTTCTAAGAACTCTTTAAGTCGCGACATTCCCTCTTTTATATTTTCCATTGAAGTCGCATAGGAAATTCTAATGAATCCGGGTGCGTAGAATGCGGTTCCCGGTACGACAGCGACAAATTCCTTTTCCAATAATTTATCGCAGAATTCAAGGTCGTCCGATATGGGGCAGTCGCGTACGTCTACAAAAACATAGAACGCTCCCTCCGGATCTTTAACTTTTACATGTGGCATTGAACGAATGAGGCTAAGTATTACTTGTCTTCTCTCCGTGAAAGCCTCAAGCATGTTTTTAATATCTTCTTCGCCGCCTTTGATTGCTCCGTAAGCTGCCCACTGTGCGATTGATGAGGCATTGGAAGTTAAGTGGTCCTGTAAAGTGCCCATTTTTGATATAACCGCCTTGGGGCCTAAGGCATAACCTATTCTCCAGCCTGTCATGGCATAAGCTTTGCTGGTTCCGTTGATGATTATTACTTTGTCCCTAAGATCGGGAGCTACGGTTAAAATATTCACATGTTTTGCAGGTTCATATGTAAGACGTTCATATATTTCGTCAAAAATAATCCAAAGGTCATTTTCTCTGACAAAGTCAGCAATCATTTTCATGGTTTTTTCGTCATAAACTGCTCCGGATGGATTTGAAGGAGAGTTTAAAATTATACCTACTGTTTTTGGAGAAAGAGCGTTTTGTAGGGCTTCTTTAGTCGGGATAAGATCGGTTGTAATGGTGTCTACCAAAACTTCTTTTCCACCTGTCAAATGAAGCTGCTCAACGTAGCTTACCCAGGAGGGGGCAAAGAGCAATACTTCGTCATCCGGATCTACAAGTGTCTGTATGGCTTCGTAAAGAATGGGTTTTGCTCCCGATGAAACAATGACTTCAGAGACTTCATAGTCTAGGTTAAAGCGTTTTTTATAGTAATTGCAAATTTCCTTGCGAAGTTCTGTTATTCCTGAACTTAGAGTGTAGTGTGTTTCACCTCTGTTTATAGCGTCTATGGCAGCATTTAAAGCGCTTTTTGGGGAGTCGAAATCGGGTTCTCCCAAACTGAATGAAATTACCGGTTTGCCTTCACTTTTGAGTGCACTTGCTTTCGCAGCGACACCCATTGTGGCAGAAGGAAGTATGGAAAGTATTCTTTTTGATAGCTTCATTTTTTCTCCTCCATCTATTTTATTTAAGAATTATAACAAACAATTATATGCTTGAAGTGATAATAGTCAACATGCATAAGATTTTTCAAATTAACTTTCCACACAAATCAGTTCTTCGGCCTATCGTTTTTTATTGGAAAATGTTAAACTAATATTAGTTAAGATACTACTATACCCAAGTGGGCAGAATGGAGGAGTTGCTATGGATACACGTTTTGTCATGCGTAGCGTAAAGTTGCCGGGGGAACTGAAAGAATACATGGAGAAGAAGGTTGGGAAGCTCGAGAAGTTTTTTGATAAGATACTTGGTACACAGATAGCACTTAACTTCAAACGCGGCATGTATGTAGTTGAAATAACTTCTAATATAAATGGAGTGGTAATGAGAGGGGAAGATTATGCCCCCGACTTACGACAAGCTTTCGATAAAGCGTTAAAAAATATAGAGCGTCAAGTAAAGAAACATAAGGATTACCTTACCGAAAAAGTCAGAATGAAAGTGCAAGATATTTCCTTTGATATAGATCCCGAGCTCTTCTCAGTCGCAGAAGATGAGGTCGAACCTCACAAGGGAATTGTAAAGATTAAAAAGTTTAATGTAGGGGTAATGACAGCAGAAGAAGCAACAAGACAGATGGATCTTCTCGGTCATAATTTCTTTATTTTTAAGAATGATGATACGGGAGATATCAATGTTGTATATAGACGCGAATCCGGAGGTTATGGACTACTGGAGCCAAATTAGAAGTAAACTTTTCTCAAAAGGAGCCAATTGGCTCCTTTTTTTATGCTCTTATAAAACTAATTTCATTTTGCTTTAGTTGTGCTTAATAAAAAATTAAAAACTGGTAAAATATAGGAAGTATTTTTTTGAGGATGATTGATTGATGACAAACAGTTTTGTAGAATCTTTGAACCCGAAACAAAAAGAAGCCGTCGTTTATTGCGATGGTCATGAACTTGTTTTAGCGGGAGCAGGTAGCGGAAAGACCCGTGTACTGACAACTAAAATAGCTTATTTGATTGATGAGAAAAATATTTTGCCATGGCGTATTTTAGCTCTTACTTTTACAAACAAAGCAGCAAAAGAGATGAGAGGTCGAGTCGAGAAACTACTGGGTTCGAATCTTAAGGGGATGGAAGTCTCAACATTCCATGCCTATGGTCTGAGATTTTTGCACAGATACGGAGACGCTCTGGAAGAACTTGGATATTCGCGTAATTTTGTAATTTTTGATAGAAGTGATGTTAAGACTATTTTAAAGAAGATATATAGAGATATGGATATAGATCCGCAGAAATTGAATATAGGTGAGGCCATTGAGATAATTTCAATGGGCAAGACAAATGCAAATCCTGTTTCGAGAGAGCCTGCAATAAGTCCCAAGTGGCGTGAAGTTTACGACCGTTATCAAAAAGAACTTTTGCGGCATAACGCGTTAGATTTTGATGATTTATTGGTTTTGCCTTTGCATATATTGGCAATCAACAAAGATGTCAGAGAAAAAGAGAGGTCTCGATTAGATTGGATTTTGGTGGATGAATATCAGGACGTAAACACCACTCAGTATCTTTTGCTCAGATGCCTTGTAGATGCAGGTCGGAAGATTATGGTGGTCGGAGATCCGGATCAATCTATATATGGTTGGCGCGGAGCCGATATGAATATGATATTAAATTTTGAGAAGGACTTTAATAATGTAAAGGTTATAATTTTAGATCAGAATTATCGTTCTACAAACAATATTTTAAGCGGAGCAAATAATGTTATAAAAAACAACAGAGAAAGATACCCAAAGGATCTTTGGACTGACTCCGGCTCAGGTCAAGCCATTAAAATCTACAGAGCTAAGAATGACTTAGATGAATCTGAATGGATAGCAAAGAAAATAGAGTCGCTAATCGATGACGGGTACGATTATAATGAAATAGCTATTTTGTATCGCATGAACGTTTTAAGTAGAGGGCTTGAACAGGCACTGTTAGAACGGACACTGCCGTATCATGTGATAAGAGGGTTGGCTTTCTATGAAAGAGCAGAGGTAAAAGATGTTCTTTCAATGATGCGTCTGGCAGTGAATCCGAGAGATACAGTTTCTCTCTCTCGTGTCGCTAATATACCCCCTAGAGGGTTAGGTAAAAAGAGCGTAGAACAGTTGACTTCCCAGCTAGCATTAATGGGTGAATTAGAACCTGAAGATATTTGGAGAGAAATAGGGAAAACAGGTGGCGGTTTAAAGGGAAAAGCAAAAACAGGAACAGAAAGCTTGGCACACGATATGATTAACATTCTTAACGATGCTTCCGATCTCCGAACCGTTGTAGAAAATATTTTATATTTAAATAAATATGAAGAGTATTTGAAAACAAAGCATACCGAGGATTGGGAATCGCGAGTAGAAAACGTTCTTGAAATACTGTCTCTAGTTCCTGAAGATGGCGATGTTGCTCAAGTGTTGACCGAGATTCCTTTATATACGGATCAGGACACGATGGTCGAGCAGTTGGACGGAATAAATCTATTGACTCTTCATGCGGCAAAGGGATTAGAATTTCCGGTAGTTTTTCTTGTTGGCATGGAGGAGGGAATCTTTCCAAGTATTCGTTCTGTTGAAGGAGAGTCTGATTTATCAGAAGAGCGTAGACTTTGTTACGTGGGAATGACACGAGCGAAAGAAAAATTATTTATGTCTTCATCTGCTAGTAGGCTTTTGTTTGGTTCAATTCAAAGAAATAGGGTTTCAAGATTTGTTGGGGAGATACCAAGTGATTATACATATATAGAAGATGCCACTTATGGAGGTACATATCGTGTTGACGATAGGTTTAACAGGCGACGTTGGCGCTGGTAAGAGCACTCTCAGCCGAGTGTTGAAAAGATTGGGAGCAACTGTTTTTGATGCCGATAGTGTGGCACGCAACTTATGGAAATTGTCGGAAGTTCGTAGAGCGGCTGAAAAACGTTGGGGCAAGGATTTCTTTAAGGACAAAAACAGTGTGGTTTATTCAAAAATAGCAAATATAATATTTAATGATGAAGATGAATATGAGTTCGTCACGAAATTACTGCATAAGCGTACTTTAGATGAATTAAAGTCTCTTATAGAAGAGAGCGATGGACTCGTAATTGTAGAGATTCCATTGCTGTTCGAATGTGGTATAAGTGATTGGTTTGACGGAATAGTGTATGTGGCTGCCGATATTGATAAAAGAAGCGAACTTATTGCCAGAAGAAATTGGAATCTAGAAGAAGTTCAGAGACGCGAAGCCAAAATGATGTCACGTGAAGAAAAGATGTCTCGTTCAGACTGGATACTGGAAAATAAGGGGTCGTTAAAAGAATGGAAAGCAAAATCAAAAGAGCTTGGGAAATTGCTTTTGTCTAAAGTTTAGAAGAATCTTTGTTTTTTAAGATTTCATGCTTATTTAAAAAATATAGAATAGTTCCTCCCAAGCACGCTCCGGGAACGCTGCTAATGAGGAAAGATATAGAAAGAATAGGGAATCCCATTTTTCCACCGACTATCGGACCAAGTATGACAGCACTGACCCAAGCACCTATTATGCCGGTTCCAATTGGTTCAGCTATAAAGGATGCAATCTTGAACTTTTGAGGTAAAAATTTTGCTGTAATGCCAACAAATAAAGCACCAAAAATACTACCTGGGAAGGCAAACAGACTTCCTGTTCCAAGCATATTTCTTATTAGACTGGTGATAAATGCTGAACAGACGGCCCAGAATGGACCTAAGATTACGCCTCCTATAACGTTAATGGTATGTTGAAATGGGAAGCACTTTGTAAGGCCTACTGGGATGGATACCACGGACAATAAAACCCCTGCAGCCGCTAGAATCCCGGCTAGTATTGGTTTTTTATAGAATAATTTTGTTTTATTTATTTGAAGTATTATAAATGTTCCTCTCTTTGAATCAAGTATTTTGACTGTGATTATCCGATTAGCTAGTCTGTTTGTCAAACCAAAATAAACACACCTGTTGCAGCACTAAATATATAAGGAGAATGAAATGCGAAATCAATTAGAACTTCCTAACATGAAAATTGAGATATCGCTTATGGACGAAATTGATCTTATGGTTCTTGGCGGTCGCGAACCATCTATTAAATGGCTCAATTCTCTTTCATTTTATGATGAGTTATGGGCCGTTGACAGAGGGTTGCACCCCTGTTTGGCATCAGGCCTTCTACCGCATAAGATAATAGGCGACAAAGATAGTGCCGATATTAACTTATGGCAAAGAGCAGTGGATTCGGGCGCTGTGGAGTACAAATTCCCAAGGGAAAAAGATGCTACAGATTTCCAGCTGGCATTGGATATATTTTCAAAAGAAACGGCAGTGAAGGGGCTTTTTTTGACCGGAGCGCTGGGAGGGCGTTTTGATCATCTTTGGAGTGTAATACTGTCATTTTTGTATTATTCAGATAAGTACAGGCCTGTGGGGCTTGCCGATGAAAATGAAGGCATGATTTTCTTAATGAATGACGATAGAGCGAAAATAACTTTTAGAAATAAACCTTTGGCTTTGTCTCTCATCTCTTTTTCTGAGACGTGTCAAGGTGTATTTATAGATGGTGTTAAATGGCCTTTGTCTGATGCAGTATTGGAGTATCGAAAGCCATATAGCATAAGCAATGAAGTGTCTGAGAACTCTTCTGTCGAGGTTAAACTTGCGAAAGGACTGCTAGCAATTTATTGGGCACAAAATAGCGAAGTATAGAAATAAGGAATAAGGTACACAATAAAAGATTTAGGATAATGCTCAACTCATGATAAAATACAGTGGTGAATTTTAAGGATGTGATGTTTAATGTTTTTTGGAAGCGGAGATTTAACAAGCAAATTGGCGCAATTTTTATTGAGTTTGCCGGCAGTGCTTTGGGCAATCTCTTTTCATGAGTTTTGTCATGGATATGTTGCGATGCGTTTGGGAGATCCTACAGCAAAGCTTGATGGACGTCTCAGCCTTAATCCTTTGGACCATATTGATCCGGTAGGCGCATTATTTCTGTTGCTGTTTAGGTTTGGCTGGGCTAAACCGGTTCCCATAAATCCAAGTTATTTTAAACATCCGAAGCGGGACATGGCATTTGTAAGTTTGGCAGGCGCTGCTGGAAATCTTTTGACAGCTTTCGTCTGTATCCAACTGGTCAAGTTTTTCCCATTTCTATTTCAGAATTATGCGTTGCAGCAATTCATGCTTATAATGATTTATATGAATGTGGGGCTTGCCGTGTTTAATTTAATTCCCATCCCGCCTTTAGATGGTTCGAGAGTTCTTTATGCCTTTTTACCAAATAAATGGTTGCACATATTTTATGAACTTGAACGGTATGGCATGTTTATAATATTTGCACTTGTGCTGTTAGGCATAATCCCGCGTATAATGAATTCACTCATGGGATTTGTTTTGAGTTTAATATATTAAAAGGTTAAGGGTGAAGCAATGACTATGAAAATATTACTTACAAATGACGATGGAGTTTATTCATTAGGAATTCAAACTCTTGCCAGAAAACTTACAGAGAAGGGGCATGAAGTGCTCGTTGTGGCTCCGGATAGAGAGCGTAGCGGATGCGGCCATGCGATGACGCTTGACAGGCCTCTCAACTTGCAAAAGGTAGATTCTTTTCTTTTGGGTTCGACTTATACAACTTATTCCTGTGATGGAACGCCCACTGACTGTGTAATTTTGGCTTTAGACGCGTTAAAATTTATACCCGACTTTATTTTTTCCGGTATAAACCAGGGATTGAATCTTGGAGATGACCTTACTTATTCAGGAACAGCATGTGCGGCGATGGAGGGTGTCCTTTATGGTTTCCCTTCTATAGCTATTTCGCTTGCGGCCAACTTAAAGTGTCAAAATATATATAATTATACGGCGGCTGAAGTGGCCATAGCGATACTTGATTGGTTGGAGTTGCATCCACTTCCTGAGGGAGTTATGTTGAATGTAAACATTCCCAATCTACCTCTAAAAGAGTTGAAGGGAGTCTCTCTGACAAGAACAGGTAAAAGGTTGTATAAGGATAAAGTGCGCGTGGTAGAGGCCCCTACAGGAGAAAAGGCTTACTGGATAGGTGGAACGGCTGAGAACGATCTTACTCATGGAACCGATGTTTGGGCGGTATTCAACGGTTATGCCTCTATAACACCTGTGCATTTGGATATGACATGTTACGAGACATATGACGAATGTGACGGACTTGGGGCAGAAAGAGCACTAGTAGATCAACTCAATAAAATTATACATAACTGACAGCTTAAAGTTGACAATTGAACTCCGAGTGATAAAATAAATATTCAGTTCAAAAAATGATTTGTAGCTATGACGAGGAAATGATTTCAACCAAAGAACGACAGGAATAAAGCGCCTTGTGCTGAAAGTGCTTTTCGTCTCTGAACTGAAATTCGCGCCTCTGAGCAGAAGTGAAGAAAGACTTAGGTCAAGTAAACTTCCGTTTTTTATTTTTCGACAAAAATAAACAGAGTGGACACAATGTGTCAATGAGAGTGGTACCGCGGGTAACTTATAACTCGTCTCTCTTTCCCTAACAGGAGAGAGAGACGAGTTTTTAATTTATATATCTAAAACAATGGGGGTATAGAAAATGACAGTGGAAAACAAGGGAAAATTGGTTTTAGCTTACAGTGGCGGGTTGGATACATCAGTGGCAATTCCTTGGTTGAAAGATCAGGGTTATGAAGTTATAGCCTTAACAATGCATGTCGGCCAGCAGGAAGGCGATATGGAAGAAATACGTCAAAGAGCTTTAAATGCAGGAGCAATAAAGGCTTATGTGGTAGATCTAAGAGAGGCTTTCGTCGATACGTTTGTTTGGCCAACATTGAAATCAAATGCGTTGTATCAGGGCGTTTATCCGCTCAACTCCGCTCTTTCACGTCCGATGATTGCACAGGCTCTCATTTGGTGCGCAGAAAAAGAGGGAGCCGTTGCCGTTGCTCATGGCTGCACAGGTAAAGGGCAAGATCAGGTACGTATTGAAGTTTGCTGTAATGCACTTAATCCAGATATTGAAGTTTTGGCGCCTGTCAGAGATTGGCAGTTTACAAGAGAAGAAGAGATGGACTATGCGGCAGCTCATAATATCCCTGTCCCAACAACAAAGAAAAGTCCATACAGCATTGACGATAACCTCTGGGGACGTTCTATAGAATGTGGAGTTCTTGAAGATCCCTGGAATAAACCACCAAAAGATGCATATGCATTAACTGTTGATCCCACAGATGCACCTGACGAAGAAGTGACTATTGAGATTACTTTTGAAGCAGGAATACCTGTCGCACTAAATGGCAAAAAGATGGACAGTTTAGAGCTAATTGAGCAGATGAACAAAATGGCAGGATGTGCCGGTGTCGGTAGAATTGACATGGTTGAAGATAGATTGGTCGGCTTTAAAAGTCGCGAGGTCTACGAGTGTCCGGGCGCCGTTGCTCTAATTACAGCACATAGAAAACTTGAGACCATAACTCTTGCAAAAGATGTGCTTAAAACCAAGAAAGAACTCGAAGTTAAATTTGCTGAAATGGCTTATGAAGGCTACTGGTTCTCTCCTCTCATGGAAGCTATTCAGGCTTTCATGGATTCAACACAGAAGTCTGTCAACGGAACTGTGCGCATGTCGCTTTATAAAGGCAATGCAACTGTTAACGGTATGAAGTCAGATACTTCTGTGTACAGTAAAGAACTTGCTACGTACTCAACAGGAGATATTTTTGATCAGTCCGCTGCAGTAGGATTTATAAAGATATGGGGTATGCCTATAAAAACATGGCGCCAAGTTCACAAGGATAAGAATGTCAATCCGATTGAAAAACTTATAGTTGAAAAAGGAGAAGGAGCTATTTAGTAATAGTTCCTGACGAATTTAATCATAAAAAGGACGTTTGAGGCATATGTTCCCGCTTCAAATGTCCTTTTTTATATGTACTGTGATAATGTTGCATTAGTTTTTTATGTGAGTTAAAAATTCAAAATACCTTTTACGATATCCCTGTATAGGGTAAAATTGTCCCAATTATGTTTACTCGGAGGGTTTTAAATGGAAACAACTTCATGTCACGACAAAAGCTCCATTAATGATTATTTATGCACGATAGTGCATTCAGAGAAACTTTCAGATAGTATCGCCTGGATTACGATAAAGTCGCCTGAGTTGGCCTCTAAGATTGTACCGGGACACTGTCTGATGTTGTTCCCTTCTGATAGCATGGATCCGTTGTTAGGCAGACCATTCGGGATTTCCGATGTTGACTATGAAAAAGAAGAACTTTCGATTTGCTATATGCTTTACGGAAAGGGCACAGAGATGATTGCAGATTTGTGCGAGGGCAATAAAATAAAAGTCAGAGGCCCTTTTGGACTGCCGCTTCCTAAGAAGGAAAATAAAAAAATATATCTTACAGCCGGTGGAGTAGGTGTAGCAATTTTTCTTTTATACAATAAACTCTTTCCCGAAGCTGTCGAAGGGTTATATCTCGGGATTCCTGGTAAGGGCGGCGAGCGCTATGCAGAACAGATTCTCAAGTTGGCTCCCCTAGCCAAAATATATACAGATGACGGTTCTTTTGGAGAAGGAGATTCTATGTTCAAGGTTTTGCCAAAAGACATAGCTGAGAATGAAGAAATATGGGCATGTGGTCCTCCAGGATTTTTAAATGCGCTGAAGAGGCACTGTTCTTCCTCATTGGATAAATTATATTTTTCTCTTGATAAAAGGATGGCCTGTGGGTATGGAGGCTGTATGGGGTGTGTCGTGGAGACAACCCATGGATTGAAGAGAAGATGTGTGGATCAATCACTATTTAGAGCAGACGAGGTGTCTGATTATGACATTTGATATTTCTGTTAAGGTCGGAGATTTAAATTTATCTTCTCCCGTTATACCAGCCTCAGGGGTATGGCCTTATGATATTGATTTTTGGCAGGGAGATAAATTGTCCGGCATTGGCGCGATATGTACAAAAGCAATAAGTTTCAATCCAAAAGAGGGGAATAAAGGAATACGTTTATGGGAAACACCTGCAGGAGTGCTCAACAGTATTGGTCTCCAAAATATAGGTGTTCACGCTTTTGTGGAGCAGTATCGAGATATGTTACATAACTGTGAAGTGCCTGTGGTAGCAAATGTTGTCATGGAGAGAGAAGAAGAAACGGCAGAAACTTTGAGAATTCTTCAAGATATGGGCGGCATAGCTGTGGCTGAACTCAATATTTCATGTCCCAACGTTGATGGTGATGGAATGGCCTGGGGGATGGAACCCTGTAGCGCAGCAAAAGCAGTCTCTTCTGTCCGTAAAGCATGGAATGGGAATCTTTGGGTTAAGATGACTCCGCAAGCCGCAGATTTATCGGGAGTAGCTAAAGCGATTGAGGATGAGGGGGCAGATGCACTTGTGGTCGCAAATACGTGGCTTGGCATGGGGATGGATTTGACTAAAGCTAAGCCTGCTTTTGACCGAGTCGTTGCGGGATTGTCAGGCCCGGCTATTTTCCCTCTTGCACTAAGGCAAGTTTGGCAAGTCTCTGATGCCGTGGATATCCCCATAGTTGGATGCGGTGGAGTGACGACAGCAGCAGACTGTATGTCCATGATCTTGGCCGGTGCATCGGCGGTAGAAGTAGGCACGGGGTTCTTTAAAGATATAAAGGCAGGGGAAGGAATATGTTCCGATCTGCCGAAGTTTATGAAACGGTACGAAAGCTCATCCCTTAATGAGCTCGTGGGGAAGGCAAAGAAAAACAAAAAGTAAGCTTTGCTTAATTAAACAAAATTCGTTAAATAGGGATTGTTGCATTGTATAATAGGCATATGACTTCATGTTAAGGAGAGATTTATAATTCAAAGCAATTGCAAGAAAAACTTTGTTATAACGATTGACGGTCCTGCCGGTGCCGGCAAGAGTACAATAGCACGGCTTGTCGCTGAAAAAGTAGGGCTTCCCTATCTAGATACCGGGGCAATTTATAGGGCTATTGCATGGTGGCTGGACAAAAAGAAAATAGCGCCTACAGATGAGAAGAAAATTTTAAGTGTGTTAAAAAATTTTACAATTTCATTTGAAGGGTTAAAAATAATAGTAGACAATCAAGATATTACTAAAGAAATAAGAACTCCCAGGATAGATGTGCTCGTTTCTCCTTACGCAGCATTAAAAGGAATTAGGGATGAACTGCTTTTCTTACAGAGAGATCTCTCTGAAAATGGATTGGTGGCGGAGGGCCGCGATATGGGTACGGAGGTTTTTCCGGAAGCAGATCTTAAGATTTTTTTGACAGCTTCTGCGGAAGAACGTGCCTCTAGAAGGTACCATGAGCGAGTTAAAAAGGGAGAAGAAGCTGATTATAAAGAGATATTGAAGCAGATTAATGAGCGTGACAACTATGATATGAATAGGGATGTTGCTCCGTTGCGCCCCGCTTTGGGATCAGTAGTTTTGGATTCTACGGAGATGACGAAAGAAGAAGTCGTGAACGCCATAGTCTCTTTGGCAAATGAGCTTAGGTAAACAGCAGAAGTTGAGCAAAAAAGAGAAGTTAATAGATCTTTCACTCAAAGAACGGAAAGCATTAATTGCCGCAGTGGAAACTCCTCAATGCACCGATACAGATTTGTCTCTAAATGAACTAGAGCTGCTGCTTCAAAATTTAGATATTAAAGCCTTTGGAAGGTTTGTTCAAAAAAGGAATGAGCCTGATCCACGCAGTTTTATCGGCATTGGAAAAGCAGAAGAGCTGAGAAATTATGCGGTCGACAGTGGCACTAACCTTTTAGTAATAGATGATTTTCTTAATCCAACTCAAAAGAGCAATTTGGAAAAAATAACCGGAGTAGAAGTGTGGGACAGAGCATTTGTAATTATGAAGATATTTGAAAGCAGAGCCAACACTTATGAGGCAAAACTACAGGTAAAGCTGGCTCAGTACAGATACGAGATTCCTTCACTCAAGGGATTGGGGCTCCAGATGTCTCGAACCGGTGGGGGAATAGGTACTAGAGGTCCCGGAGAAACTGAGTTTGAGAGACACAAGAGAAAGCTTGATAAAAGGGTTCTCGCAATAATAGAGAAGCTCGAAATAGTAAAAAGACGAAGAAAATTAAATAGAGATAGGAAGAGAAAGTATGGTGTTCCGCTTGTTTCTCTGGTGGGATATACAAACAGCGGGAAATCCACTCTGCTTAGATCACTGTCAAACGATTCTACGATCGACTCTGCCAATCAACTATTTACCACCCTTGATACGGTTTCTCGTCGCATAAATTATCATGATTTAACTGGCAGTTTTTTATTATCAGATACAGTAGGTTTCATAAGGAAACTCCCTACAGCTCTTATAGCGGCCTTTAGAGCAACGTTAGAAGAAGTTGTTGCTGCGAATCTTTTACTCGTGGTTCTAGATGTATCCGAAGATGAAGCTATTGACCATTTTGATATAGTACTGGATACACTTAAAGAGCTTCAAGCTGATACAATACCTAGAATAGTCGTCTTAAATAAAATTGATATCGCTGGAGATAATACGGACATGATAGAGATGGAACTTAGGGCAAGCGGAGAGGAAGCAGTAAGAGTTTCTGCTTTGGCCAGGGAGGGTTTTATATCTCTTCTCGAAAGGATACAATATAAACTGGAAGAGCAATCCTTAGAATAATTTTGCGCTTTATAACAAAAATGTTAATATAAAGTGCATGACGTTCTTTAGGTTATTTTTCTGAACTAATACAAGAAGTTTAGGGGACGTGATTTTGTGTATGTCAGTATGACTGGATTTAGTAGGACACAGCTCCAAACGGCATGGGGAACATTAAGCCTTGAGCTGTCAAGCGTAAATCACAGATATCAGGAGATAACAGTGAGGTTGCCTAGGGAATTTTCGAGCTGGGAGCCATGGTTTCATCAAAAGCTTCGCGGTTGTTTTCGTAGGGGCAAGGTGCAATTGAGGATGGAAATTTTGTGGGCATCTTCCTTTAAAATGGCGCGTGTAGATAGAGATGTCATGTTATCTTATTGCAACGAACTTCTTAACATTCAAAAAGAATTGGGACAGTCTCAGGAGTTGCAACTGGAAACGATAGCATCTTTGCCGGGAGTCTTAACCCTTCCCTCTCTTGAAGAGAAGGGAGAAACGGATAAAATTGAAGGCATATTTAGTGAACTTTTAGATAAAGCTGTAGAGTCATGGCAAAAAATGAGATCTCTAGAAGGCAATCACTTACGTACGGAAGTGCTTTCACATTTTTCTGAGTTGGAGAACTCTTTAAATGAGATAGAGCAAAAGTGGTCAATCGCAAGGGATAGTGCATTGGAACTTTTGCGTGGAAGGATTTCCAAAACTTTGTCTGAACTGAATGAAACAATGGAAGAGTCTCGTTTTTTACAGGAGATAGTTATTTTGACAGATAAATGGGATGTTGCGGAAGAGCTTGCACGTATAAAAAGCCATATAATAAAATTTAAGTCTACGGGAGAAGAAGCTGAATCGTCAGGGAGAAAGTTAGATTTTATAATTCAGGAAATAAATAGGGAAGTCAATACCGTTAATTCTAAGGTTGCAGATGCAGAAATACGCTGGCTTGCTGTAGAAGCTAAGGCAGCACTTGAAAGAATCAGAGAGCAAATACAGAATTTGGAGTAGAATGAATATGGATTATAAATTGGTGCATGTGGGATTTGGTAATATGGTGGTGGCAGATAGGATTGTTGCTATAATTAGTCCTTCGGCAGCTCCCATTAAAAGGTTGAGAGATGAAGCACGCGAGGCTGGACTCTTGGTTGATGTCACGCAAGGCAGGAAAACTCGTGCTGTTATAATTATGGACAGCAAGCATGTGGTCCTATCGGCGATTCAACCTGAAACAATTACAGGTCGATTTACCGGAGATGTTTCAAAGGAAGAAAAAGAATAATGAGAGGACGTCTTTTTGTTTTTTCAGGTCCTTCAGGTGCGGGGAAGAATACAGTGTTAAAAGAAGCTATCCCTTTGCTTGGGAACATCTCTTATTCGATTTCATGCACTACCCGCAAGCCCCGTCCCGAAGATGTAGATGGAGAGACATATTTTTTCCTGGATGAGGCTGTCTTTAAAGATATGATTTCAAAGGGAATGTTTCTTGAATATGCTAAAGTACATGGAAATCTTTATGGAACAAGGCGGGATATGGTAGAATCTGAACTGGAAAAAGGCAGAGATGTACTACTAGAAATTGACGTACAGGGAGCCATACAGATAAAAGAGAGTATGAAAGAAGCTATTACTATTTTCATTATGCCTTCGTCAGCAGAAGAATTAGAAAGGCGCTTGCGCAAACGAGGAACAGAGTCTGAAGAAGAGATACAGCTTCGTATAAAAAATGCACAAAAGGAGCAGCTTTTTGCAGATAAATATGACCATATTGTTATAAATAACAATTTGAATGATACGGTAGAAAAATTTGTAGACATAGTTAAAGGGTATAGGGGGGAGTCAAAATGATTTTTATGGATTTGGATAAAATTTACAGAGAGCAAAATATTCCGAATAAGTATACTCTTACATTAGTGGTTGCAGCACGTGCACGACAGTTGAGTGAAAGAATGGGTCCTCTGCCAGGGTATGATGAGAAATTCATAACTAAAGCAGTTGAGGATGTCGCAAATGGGTGTGTAGAGTATAAATTTGTTGATAAAGTGCGTAAGCAAGTCAATGAGCCAGTGGAAGAAGAATAAAAAAATATTATTCGGTATAAGTGGCGGAATTGCCGCTTATAAAGCACCGGACATTCTGCATAGTTGGATAAAGGCAGGATGTGAGGTAGAGACGATATTGACAAAAGCCGCAGAGGAGTTTGTCAGTCCTCTGGTGCTTTCAACTTTAAGCGGAAGATGTGTCTGGAGAGAAAGTGATTTTCTTTCATCTGAAAAAGGGTGGAAAATTCCTCATATATCCTTAACAGAATGGGCTGATATTTTCGTTATTGCACCATGTACGGCTAATGTCCTTAAAATGTGTGCAGAAGGAGATAGCTCTACTTTAATGGGAGCTGCACTTCTTGCAAATAGAAACCCGTTGTTGCTTTTTCCAGCCATGAATCCAAATATGCTTTCTCACGCTGAAACACAAGCGAATATAAATAAGTTGATGTCAAGAGGGCATACCGTAGTCAATCCTGATTGCGGGTTATTGGCGTGTGGGTATGAGGGACAGGGTCGCTTGCCCTCTAAAGAAGTAATTAATGAATATGTATGGAGAGCTCTATATCCTAAAAGAGATTTAGAGGGATTAAATGTCTTAATTACAGCAGGCCCTACTCACGAGTATATTGATCCTGTACGCTTTATAAGTAATCCAAGTAGTGGAAAAATGGGTTATGCCTTAGCAAAACAAGCTTGGTATAGAGGAGCCAACGTTACTTTAATTTCTGGCCCAACATCACTTCCAGTACCAGTTGGAGTGAATTTTGTAAAAGTAATAACGGCAGAGGAGATGTATGATGCCTGTATCAAAAATGCTCCAACCGCCGATATTATGATTAAGGCGGCTGCTGTAGGAGATTTTAGGGTAGAAAAGATATCTTCTAATAAGATAAAAAGAGATAAGGACATGTCTTTGACTCTCAATCTTGTGCAGAATAAAGATATTGCAGCAAAGCTAGGAGAGATAAAACGAGAAGGACAAACTCTCGTAGGCTTTGCGGCTGAGACGCAAAATTTTGTGGGGAATGCTAGAAAGAAAATAGAATCAAAGAAGCTTGATATGATTGCGGTGAATGATGTGCTTTCTGAAAACATAGGGTTTGAGTCCGACAATAATAAAATATCATTAATTATTCCCGGATCAAACATAGAAGAGATAGAAGGAACAAAAGAAGAAGTAGCCGACGCACTATTTGATGCGATTATTTTGAAAAGACAAGGTTGTTAATGGAACAAGTATTTGTCTCTGTCCCGGGTCCTTGGTGGACCCGGCTTTTATATTCAAATGAAACCCCTTTGAAGCCAGGATTAAGAGTTCGTGTGCCTCTTGGTAGGTCTGCAAGAGTGGGGTTGACAGTTTTTGAAAAGGGAAATTCCGATTGTAGTAATTCGGTAAAAATTAAGCCCCTTTCAGAAATTATAGACAGCACTCCCCCTATTCCTCTTGAACTTATGGAGACTATGAAGTGGTTTGCGAGTACCTGGTTTTCAGGTTTTGGTATAGCCATGAAGATAATGCTTCCGGGAAAGTTTTTTGAAGGGGAAGAACTGTCTCCGTTGGAAGTAGAAAATATTGCTGATAGTAAGTTTACAGTTAAATACAATTATGAGGAAAATGACAGTACCCGCTATGAGAAGTATATAGAGATGACAGAGAGCTCCTTGAGAGGGACTCTGTTTTTATTTTCTGAAACAAACGCTGCTACTGAATTTTGGAAAAAGCTTTCCCCCGGATTGAAAGCGAGCGGAGTTCTTTGGCCCTCCAACACAAAAAAACAGTGGGAACTTTGGAAAGAAGCCAGAGAAGGGAAGATTGACTTTGTAGTTGGTTCTCAATCTGCTTCATTTGTTCCCTTAAAAGGTCTTTCCAGAATAGTAGTTGAAGATGAGATAAGCGGTGGATGGCGTTCTCAGAAAGCTCCAGTTTTTCATTATAGAAGCGTCTTGGCGGCAAGGGCTAATTTTGCTAAAGCAGAATTAATTTTGGGAGGACGTATGCCCTCTTCAAAAGTATTTTTACAGCTGCCAAAAGAAGAAATCAATAAAAAAAATATTGATAATCGTCTTATATTTGTAAATCTTCATGACTCTTCAAGTTTTCCTGTTGATGCCGTAAAAGATTCCTTGCCTATCAGCAAACCGCTTATTAGAGAGACTTTAACTTGTCGTGAAAATGGCAGATGGGCCTTTTGGATATTGGATCGAAAGGGATATGCAGGAGAGTTATATTGCAGTGATTGCGGTAAATCTTTGCGTTGTGCAAACTGTGGAGGAGTAATGAGATGGGAGGAAAGACGTAAAAGGCTTTCCTGTCTCAGCTGTAAAAATAGAACCCCAATTCCGGAGAATTGTCCTTCATGTGGAGGTCCTTTTTTAGAGGGAATACGCCCTGGCTTAGAGGCTCTTTCAGAACGAGCTTTACTAATTTTTAAATATAAATATAAAGAAGTTGTGACTTTGCAGAATGACGGGGGGAAGCTCCCTTCTTTAAAGAATTTGATGAAAGAATATCCTAGAGGAGCACTGGTTATTGGTACGAGAAGAATTTTGTCTCTTGCTGATGAGCTTCCCACGGGAATGATAGGATGGATAGATTCAGATGCAGAGGCACGAGTTGCTGAATATGATGCGAAAGCGAGAGCGTTTACTTTAATATATGAATCGTTTTGGCGTGGGCTAAACCCGGAACAGCGCAAGGTCGTGGTTCAAAGCCGTAGACCCGGTAAGGGATGGCAAACAGGATTGTCCAGAGGATGGAGCTACTTTTGGGAAACGGAGTTAAAAGAGAGAAAAGAATGGCATTTGCCTCCATATACGCCGATGTTGAAAATAATTTTACCCAAGGAAAGAGGCAAGACTTTTATTGAAAAACTAGAAAAAGAAAATATAGAGTATTGGAATTCAGAAGAATCTGTTGATGAGATGTGGGTAAGAACGAAAAAGTTTAAAGTTATTGAGAATTTATTGTTTCCATATTTTGAAATCAAGAATAGCCGTGTAGGTTATCCTGATATAGCACTATATTTAGATTAGAGATAATTAAAGTTGCAGGAGGAGTTTTTATGAAAGCAATAGTAACAGTTTTGGGTAAAGACAGAGTTGGGATAATGGCTAAAGTATGTGGATATTTGGCCGAAAAGAATGTAAACATATTAGACGTTTCTCAGACTATTATCAAAGAATATTTCGACATGATAATGATAGTAGACGTAAGCGGACTAAACTGTTCTTTTGCTGAATTTACTACAGATTTGGACCTGTTGGGAAAAGAAATAGGGTTGATGATAAGGGCTCAAAAAGAAGAAATTTTTAAGAGTATGTATAGAGTGTAGAGGAATTAACTATGATTAGTATGTCAGAAGCACGAAAAACAAATGAAATGATATTGGAAGAGAAACTTGATGTTCGCACTATCACTATGGGAATAAATATAATGGATTGTGCGGACTCAAATTTAAAAACCTTCTGTAATAAAGTCTATGATAAAATAACGAGCCTTGCTCAAAATCTGGTAAAAACTGGAGATGAAATAGCTTTAGATTTCGGTATACCCATTGTTAATAAAAGAATTTCAGTAACTCCCATTGCAATCGCAGCTTCAGCGTGTGACTGTGATAGCTATGTTGAAATAGCTAGAACTTTGGATAGGGCGGCGATGGAAGTCGGCATTAATTTTATAGGAGGATTTTCAGCACTTGTTCAAAAGGGAATAACAAAGTCGGATCGCACTTTGATAAATTCTGTTTCTGAAGCTCTTTCTACAACGGAGCGCGTATGTTCTTCAATTAATTTAGGTTCTTCAAGATCAGGAATAGATATGAACGCAGTAAAGCTAATGGGAAGTGTTATAAAGGAAACGGCTTATCTCACTAGAGATCGTGATTCACTCGGCTGCACGAAATTCGTTGTTTTTTGCAATGCTGTTGAGGACAACCCCTTTATGGCTGGAGCTTTTCATGGCCCTGGAGAGGGAGATTGTGCCATTAATGTAGGAATAAGTGGCCCCGGCGTGGTTAGGAAAGCATTGGAGGAAAAACAAGGCGCAGACTTTGAAACATTATGTGAAACGGTCAAACGAACCGCATTTAAGATTACTCGAGCCGGTCAGCTTGTCGCAAAAGAAGCCTCCAAGAGATTGGGTGTTCCGTTTGGAATTATAGATCTTTCTCTTGCACCTACCCCAGTGTTAGGTGACAGTGTGGCAATGATTCTTCAAGCTATGGGCCTAGAATATGTGGGTGCACCCGGAACAACAGCGGCTCTTGCTATTCTCAACGACAATGTTAAAAAGGGCGGAGTTATGGCATCCTCTTTTGTTGGTGGATTAAGCGGTGCTTTTATCCCGGTTAGTGAGGATTATGGCATGATAAAGGCAGTAGAAGCAAATGCGCTTACTTTGGAAAAATTAGAGGCCATGACTTGTGTTTGTTCCGTGGGACTGGATATGATAGCTATTCCGGGTGATACGTCAGAAAGCACTATATCTGGTATCATTGCAGATGAAATGGCAATTGGAATGATAAATAATAAAACGACAGCAGTTCGAATAATACCTGTTCATGGAAAGAAGGCAGGGGAAAAAGTTGTTTTTGGAGGGCTTTTGGGGTATGCACCCATAATGGAAGTTAATAATTATGACTGCAGTGCATTTATTAATCGTGGTGGAAGGATCCCGCCTCCAATACACAGTTTTAAAAACTAATTTTATCGGGTATTTATAACAGAGAGAGTTGAGAAAAAATGGCAATAGTCGCGATAGTAGGCAGACCAAATGTTGGAAAATCTTCAATATTTAATAGAATAATTGGAAAAAGAAGTGCGATTGTTGATGATCAGCCGGGAGTCACGCGCGACAGATTGTACGGTGAGGCTGAATGGGGCGGGAAGAGCTTCTACATTGTTGATACAGGTGGAATAATGCCTAGTGAGGCACACCCATTTATGGATCTTATAGCTCAACAGGTGGATTTGGCCATTGATGAAAGTGTTGTCATTATTTTTGTAGTTGATGGCCGCGACGGAATTACTCCTATGGATAAACAAATTGCCTTAAAATTACGCAAAAGTGGCAAACCTGTTATTCTTGCAATGAATAAGCTTGATAACCAAAAGCAAGAAGAGGATATGCTCTATGAAGCTTATGAGTTGGGTTTCGATACAGTAATAGCAACTAGTGCAGAGCACAACAAGGGATTTGATGAAATACAAGATGTTCTCGTAACTCTTTTACCTGAAGAAGCAGAAATAGAAGAGAGTTCGGATGAAATAAGAGTGACGCTGGTAGGACGTCCCAATGTGGGAAAATCTAGTCTTTTCAATGCTATTGCCGGTGAAAAACGTTCCATGGTAAGCGATATAGCTGGAACTACACGCGATGTTGTAGATACTCTAGTCGAAGTGGATGGGACTAAATTTCGTTTTCTTGACACAGCTGGTCTCAGAAGGAAAAGTAAGGTAAAGAGTGATATTGAATACTACTCAAACGTACGAACTTACCAGGCAATAGATAGGTGTCAAGTGGCCCTTGTTCTACTTGATGCACAAGAGCCTGTGACAGATCAAGATAAGCGTCTTATTGGACAAGTGCTTGAAAGAGGCAAGGGTTTAATTTTAGTAATGAATAAATGGGACCTTGCTCCCAAAGAGAGCAAAATAGGCGATAAGATGAGAGACCTTCTCATTGATGAGCTTCCTTTTGCAAAGTATGCTCCACAGATTTTTATTTCTGCAATTTCAGGTCGCAGCCTTCATAAGCTACCTGAAATGATATTATCCGTTGAGAATAACAGAAAGCGTAGAATTTCCACTTCAGAGCTGAATAGACTAGTAAGAGAAGTGTTAATTTTTGAACGTATGCCTGGAGATGGAAAAGGCCGAAGTCTAAAAATTTATTATTGTACTCAGGCAGATGGAGCACCTCCTGCATTTATATTTTTTGTAAATGATATAACATTGTCCACAAGGCCTTTTAGAAGGCACTTAGAGAATATCA
>Ga0255343_1001641_pt1 | contig 28898 bp, 20 predicted proteins | sample wastewater_treat_4_FD_192413 | JGI IMG/M metagenome (GOLD analysis project Ga0255343, IMG submission 192413) | Wastewater microbial communities from Lulu Island WWTP, Vancouver, Canada - plant16 | ecosystem: Engineered > WWTP > Wastewater > Unclassified | place: Canada: Vancouver, British... | reverse complement strand
AAAGGATAACCTCAGGATCAAAGTATAGTAACTAACAACGCACTGTTCACCAGGAAAACTAATTTACAGAAACTTCTTGACATAACCCACCAGGAAAACTAATTTACAGAAACTTCTTGACATAACCCGGAAACTTCCGTTATTTCGCCGCTGGAAACGGTAACGGGATTCACAGAGGCTAAGGGCCGATCCCAGCCGTCAATCATGCTTAATTCGGGGAGATAATATCTGTCCAGATCTTTCAATCCTGTCCAGACGGTGCCGCTTTCCTGCCATTCATCCGGTCCCATTCCCGACACGCGCCATTTGGCACCGGCGGCAACAGCCTCGACCGGAAAAATATTCACGCGTATACCTGCGCGGGGTGCAGGAAGAAGGTGCAGTTCGCCGACAGCTGTCCCGGTACGTTGTACTTCAACTGTATTGTCGTATGCCGGGTCCAGCCTCCAGCCGTTGTGATCTTTCGGAAGAATCGTCTGTAAACCTAAAGCGGCTTTCCGGGTCCCTCCGCTCGGTGTGCCGGATAGATATTTGGGCTTAATATTCCATTTGACACCGTCGGTCACTGCCGCAGCCGGGTGAATATTCACTTGGACATCACCCTGTGCTGCAGGTATCGCAATAGATGCAAGAGCCCAGTCGCCCTCGCAGTTCCAGGAGATTCTTGGGCGGGTTCCAGTCATTTCGCCACTGATCAGCGCCGTACCGCCGGAAGCACCATCGAATGTTGCATACCCAATCAGTGCAGGATCACTGATATCGGAAGCGGAATCAAAATCCGGGGAAAAAGAATCTGCGATAGTGCTCAATGAGCTAAACATTGTCGCCGGCAGCCAAGGATATTCAAGGTAACTTTCTGGCACAGCGGGAGACGCCCCTGATCTGCTTGCAGAGTACCAGGGGGAGCCACCGTCAACATCATCGAGAAAAATACATTCGACCTGAAGCGCATCCGGAACAGCGCTGGAAGGAAAGATTATTTGCAGGTCGTCTCCTGCGGGTGAAGTGTAACCCATACCTCCTTCTATGAAATAAATGGCAGTGCGCACTTTTCCTTCGGGAGATATCACCAGGCGGTTAAAATTGGTCGTGTGCAACTGAACTTGAGTGGGCTCGCTGTTCGTGTTGGCACTGCTTTGCCAGGTGAGAAAGAGCAGGCAAATTTGAGGAGAAGGCGCCTTTGGTATGGACGTTTTTACGTTTACAGTGGCACCTCCCGGCGTGCCGTTCCAGGAGGATCTGCCGCGCACACGGGGCAATCCATATGGCTGATACTGAACGATATAACTTTGAGCATCATCAATCTCGCTATACTGGACATGGATATCAAGGTCAGGAGTTTGCCAGCCTTCCAGATCAGAAAACTCAATGCCCTGCCGCAGGATCGGCAGTCTGATGATTTCGTCAGGAGAATAGGTGCGCCAGCCGTCACCCTCGTCATCTCCCCGTATACGCCATAGGGGTCCCATTGCCGCCGCTTCCGGCGGTTCCACACGGAAGCGAACATAACCATATTGATAATAAGATACTATCGAAGTATTGGTGCTTCCTGCAGTGATTGCAAAGGTCCGATCTTCGGGTGCGGGATATTTCCCATCGGTCGGGTGGTTTGCTTCTCTGAACTCGACAGTCACATAGCCGCGTTCCACATCTTCTGCCGTAATATCGTTATATTTATAACCGCTGTCATGCCATAAAGAATCGGGCGGATTATGATCTTTGATCCGCCAGGCGGCCCCATTGTCTGCAGCCTTGGCCGGAGCAATGATGATGGAAAAAGATGTAGGCGGAAGTATCTGGTAATTGAGCGTTACCTGAAGGGAGCCGCCGGGCGCCACCTCTACAATCAAATCTTCCTTATTGAGCAGCTTGTAATCCAGAGGTTGCGGTACCTTAATTTTCTGGTGACCGCACAGTGCGGAACTTGTTTCACCGGATGACTTGTCTCCGTCACCGCCGTGAATAGACCATTTCATTTCCGGACGGGCTGCCAGTTCCGGTGGTGTAATAGTAACTGTTACATTGCCGGAAGCATGAGGCAGCAAGGCCTCCACCGAGCCCCAGTCGCGTTCCACAATGAAAGCGGGACCCTGCTCAGCTTCGGGTTTCTCTGGTGTGGGCAGGCAGGTATACCCGAGCATCTGACCGATTATGCTGTCTTTGTCGCGGTATGCTGGAGTATTGGACAGCAGGGTAAGTTTTTTAGAAATGTTCGGATTAGGTCTGGGCTGACCTATGTTCTGTGATTGTATGGCACCATAGAGCATGTCGTATGGGGAAGGATGGGTGAGCGGGTTAAGTAAATTCACGGTTTGCCCGGGCTTATTTGAACCGCCTCCACCTGCTGCATTCAGGCCTGCTCGGACAGCAGCGGCATCCACGTTAGTAAAAAAAGTTACCGTTCCTGATACAGCCCTGTTCGGAAGTCCGGTCTTGAAATCCCATAGGCTTTCCCGGTTAATACTGTGATTTTTTCGGAAGAATAAGGAAATCTCTCCGGGGGCGCTTCCGCCCAGTCCTCCGCCGCGTGCCCAGGGGGTGAATGCCTTGCCGGCCCCTTGTTCAACCTCCACAATATCCCCGCTGCAGCCGGCAAGAATTACAGTTGTCAAGTCTCCGGAAACAGAATCCGCCATCCCCGGTAAGTTCCGGAATCAGAGTATGATTCAGACTAAGATTACCAGTGTCGTTGGTGAGGGCGGTGAAAGAGAACTGATATACGGGATGAGGATATCCCGAAAGGGCATAGCGGCCGCTCTCACTCAACGAGGTGCCAGCGGCAATATAGATCCATCGTCCCGGCGGCGTCTGCAAGGTATAGGGGTCCGGGTCAGAAAATTCCAGCCAGTGCCATCCGGCGGAAATTCCATTATCCTGATAACCGCTTGACCGACGGGGCTCATTATCAATTCTCCAGGTTGGATTTTCTGGGGCCTGGTCGGCATCGCTGCAGCTTACTTTCAGGGAACCCGTACCAGTGGCAGGCAGTATAATCTGAAGCAGATCCCAGCCTTCCTCGCCGGTACTTGCCTGCCATTGGAGCTCCGCGTTATTGTCACCCGGCAGCATAAGCAAGGCTGAGCCCGATGTGGTCAGACTGTTGTCCGGCGTCCCGCCTGCCCAAAGGAGCTGTTGCAAGCTATCTGTCAGCCCGCCAACGGAGGCCGTGCCGTTCAGTATCGAAAGGACCATGGCACCTCCGGGCGGCAAACTCCAGGAATTCACTTCCCGGGCAATAGTGGTGGCGGTTCCGGATTCATAAGTGACTTGCGGGAAAAGTGAAGTCCCTTCCCAGGGATTACTGAAGGCATCCAGATCCACTCCCCGTAAAAACAGAAGTGTAATCGTATCAGGAACCGCTTCATTGCCTTCTTCCGGTGCAAGTATTATCATCTCATCATAAATGCCGCCCGGATTAAGCTGCGGCCGTTTGATGCAGTAAAGCGAAGTGGAGATGCCTGCTTCTTCGGAGGGACCGAACGACTTGACCAGAGAGGGAAGCGAATACTCAGACTTCCGGTACATGCTTAGTCCTGATGGAGAAGAATAATTTACAGCAATTTTTTCTTCACTTCGGGTGGAGATCAGAAGAAGTGCAAGTTCAGCATTCCAGGGGACAGTGCCGTCAAAGGCGACTTCGTAGCCAGTATCAGACACAGCATTGCCTGCGTAATACTCTGTTTTGAGCACTTCGGGGGTACCCCGTTTGTGATAGGCTGCATAAAGAACTGTGGGGTCACCGGGCTGAATATCAATGATGGATTCCGGCACGCTGTGTTCGGGGACGGCGAAAAATTTGAAAGGCCATTTTCCCAGGGGCTGCTGAGCCACCAGCGTGCCCGTTTCCTGCCACCGGGTCTCGCCGAATTCGCTCCAGTCTGCGCTCCACATGGCTCCGGCCTGCACGGCGGAGACAGGCATGATATTAAGCTGTACTGCCGTGAATGATCGTGAATGAAGAGGGATGCAGAAAGCACTGTATTGCGTGACATTGGCTTGCCAGCCCAGTTCGATACTGGTTGTTCTTGCGCCAACACGGGCATATCCCACCGCAGAAGAAAGGAACGTACCCTTGACAGAAGAGGCAGAAACCGTGTCGCCGTCGAGGACATCACCCAGTGTGCCCTGTGCTCCGGCAATGAATAAAGGCATATCTCCGCGCTTTAAGATTTCAGGCGGATTTATAGACACTTCTTCTTCGGTGCTCCCGTCGTTTATTTCGTAAACGGTACCTGTAAAGAGAGAACCATCTCCGGGAAAATTGCTCATGTCCGCACCGCGTACACAAACTACTGTTACCGTGATCTCAAAGCTTTCATGATCGCCGAAAATGATTCCCAAAAGCACCTCGATCTCCTGGTCGTCATGGCCGGGAAAGACACGATGGTAATACAGATAATGGGTGAGATCCAGAGCCGCCATACCGTCTGTCTCCGCCACAAGGGTAGAAGGTGCAGGGGAAACATAACCGAGATTGAACCAGGCTCTAGGTAATCCTGTGACGGAAATAAACACGAGTTCTGTACCAGCCGGCAAGAAGATATCTTTGGCTACTTCGTCCCCGTCCGCAACCCACTGTTGGAAGCTGACAGAATTTAAAAGCTCCAGTGGTGCCGGAGGCAGATTATTTCCTCAAGCCATTCCCCCACACAAGAACAAAAAAGCAACTGAAATCAAAATGCCTTTTTTTGGCATTGGCGAGAGACAAATTGGAGAATGCCATGGCACTTACCTCCTTAGTGATGTAACCCATGGTTATTACAAAAAAATACTAACACATGTCGCCTAAAAAAGCAAGGCATATAATAATAATGTGATCGTAACTCTTTAGAAATGTCCCCGCGTTTTCTGAGTAATGCATGATAGCATAGTAGTGTTCTTCCAGAGGGTAGGGCAATGCTGAAGAGCACCCCGAGCGCTTGAAGAGCAGGAGCATGCGCCGTATGATCAGGGGTGATTTATGAATCCTTCAAAGACCCCGGCTAAGTCCGGAACCCGAAGTGCATTCCGGCGCAAGAGCCAAGCCCCTTATGACGCTCTCCCGCCGGAAAGCGATCCTGACGGTGCCGCTGATGCCAGGCAGGAACAGGCTATCGCTGAAAAAGGGATCAGGGTTCTTCAGGCGTGGTTGGAAGGTTGAGTATTTTTAAAACACCTCTGCCTTTGCCGGGACAGGACTCCGGCGCCTGCACTTGAATTTCGGCTTTTCGTGTAAAGAGAGTCAGAATAGGAATCAACGCCGCAATGGGATTCTTTTTGGTACGGGCGGGGATACCGTTCGTCAACAGAACGGAGAGTGCCAGCATGGATTCGGAAGATTTAGTCAGTATGGAAATGGTAATCCAGGAATCACGCTCTTTGGGGATCTTTCTTTTCCTTTAGTTATCCGAAAATTCCATCGGCTCTGCAGCCTCCTCATCAAACAGCTTCAAGGCGGCACAGGTCACCTGTATAGCCGTCTTCAGGCAGTCCCGGCTCATGTTGTCCCAATTGTCCAGCCGTGTGTGATAGTAAGCGGGCGGCGCAGGATCCATGGCGGCAAGCAGCCCCGCCTGCCAGCCCGCCTGCGTGAAGACGGCGGCATCCGACGAGCCGAGAAAGAGGCTGCCGAAAGGAAGATCAAGCCCGCAGATTTTACCCGCCTCTTTTAAAAGACTGCACACCTGTTCATCATGGCGCACCATCCCGTTCATATCCCGGTCATAGATGGTAAGATACTCGGGGTCGCGAAGCGTCTCCAGACCAATAAAAAGCGTCTGCACATCGGAAAAGTCCTCCTTATGTTTCCGGGCAAACACTTTCGCCCCGCGCAGTCCCGCCTCTTCCGAGCCCATACTGACCAGAACAAGTTCCGTATGCTTCAGGGACAGCCCTCCCTGCTTCAGCGCACGACCTATTGCCAGGCAGGAAAAAACGCCCGTCAGATTGTCATTGGCACCGGGTACCGGCTGCTTCAAGTCGCTGAAGAAAAGACCGACAAGAAGCAGAGGGGACAGAACCCACTGAAGAAGAACAATTCTGGATGCGACTGTCCACGCCTCCCCGCCAAGAATCCACGCAACCGACCCGCCCGCATGAAGCAGAGTCAGCACCGCCAGACCGCTGAACAGCGCAATCATGAGCGGCCGGAAAAAGCGGGGCATCCAATACAGAAAACGCCACTCACAGGCGCTGTCCACATGCCCGGCAAGAATCACACGCCGCCGGATTTCTCCGGAAGGACGGATGCGTCCATATACATTGCAGGATTCTTTTTTCGGAAAAAAAGGATCCAGAAAAAGCCGGTACCGGAACAGTTGAAAATAAAGCACCGCCAGTGCCACGCCGTCCAGCACGACGGAACAGAAAGGATGCATATGCCAGCATAGTGCCGATAGGGTAAAGAAAAAAGCCGTCACGGCTGCCAGGGCAAAAAATGCTTTCGCCGCCAGAGGAAAAGGCTCGAGTATAACGTCGCCGTCGCAGAACGCTTTCATTTCCTTGCGGATATATTCCTGAGCGCGCCGCTCCTCCTCACTGCCCGGCGCTCTGGGTCCGAAATTTTCAATTACCTGACGCACCTGCGTCATAACCCAGTCCGCACAAGCCCACGTCTGCTGTTCATTGAGCATGCCCGATCCCTCCAGTCAAGGATGGAAAACCACCTGTAACAAAAAGCCGAAAGGCTTTCTTTCCTGCATCTTAGCACATCCGCTGTATACACCAGGAACTGCACGCCCGGAAATACTTTGCCGGCCTTGCTCTAAAAACGATAGAATGGCATCAGTCCCCTTCCGAATAGGATCCTTCAAATGTCCGGCCAAGGAGTTGCTCATGAAAAAGTTTTCTTTTCTCTGTCTTACCGCCATGACTTTTACAGCCCTTTTTTCTTTGGACTGTGCCGCACTGGATACGGTTACCGTCCGCACGAAAGAAGAAAACGCGCCGATCTCCCCTTATGTTTATGGACAGTTCATTGAACACCTGGGTCGCTGCATTTATGGCGGCATCTGGGCGGAGATGCTGGAAGACCGGAAATTTTTCTTCCCTGTAGACGGCAACCGGGAAGGCTGGGGCATGCATCAGGGCAATGAAACCTCCTGGGAGGGAGACGGAAAGCCCTACGAGATTCTGGAGGCTTCTCCCTGGCAGATCATCGGACCGCCGGAAGGCGTTTTCATGAGCCGGGAGAATCCTTTCTGCGGAGAACAGGACTGTGCTGTTATTCTGGACAAAGAAGGCGGCTTGCGCGGCATCGCTCATCCCAGACTGGAAGTGATCGCCGGAAATACCTATGAAGGTTATGTGTATCTCCGCTGTGAAGGTACGGTTGATCAGGCGGAAGCAGTGCTGCAATGGGGACCGGATACCGGGCAGGAAGCCGCCTGCCCTCTGGAAGGCATTACCGGAGAATTCAGACGCTTTCCCTTTCAATTGACAGCGGGCGGTTCTGATACGCATGCCCGCCTCGCTTTCCGTTTTTCCGGGAAAGGGCGCATCTTCATCGCCGCTCCGTCCCTCATGCCCGACAATCATGTGGACGGCTTTCGCCCCGATACACTTGCCCTCATGCGTAAACTGGATGCGCCCATCTATCGCTGGCCGGGCGGTAATTTCGTAAGCGGATACAACTGGCGCGACGGCATCGGCGACAAAAATAAACGGCCTCCCCGCAAAAATCCCGCCTGGACAGGGATTGAGCACAACGATGTGGGCATCCATGAGTTCATGCGCCTTTGCGAACTGATCCATACAGAGCCCTTCATTGCGCTCAACACAGGACTCGGTGATATTGAATCGGCTGTTGCGGAAGTGGCATATATCACCGGCAGCGCGAATTCGGAGGAAGGGAAAAAGCGGGCCGCCAATGGCAGAAAAGAGCCGTGGAAGGCTGTCTGGTGGGCAGTGGGCAATGAAATGTACGGTTTCTGGCAGCTGGGTCACATGCCGCTGGAAGAGTATGTGAAAAAGCACAATGCGGTCGTGGATGCCATACGCCATGTATCACCGGAAGCGAAATGTGTGGGTGTAGGCAATGCAGGCCCCTGGAGCGAAACCATGCTTGCCCGCTGCAGCAATCATATGGAGCTGATCAGCGAGCATCTCTACTGGCAGCAGGTGGACAATGTGGTAGACCACACCTGGCTCGCCATCAATGATGTGGAACGGCTCGCAAACGACCATCGCCGGTATCGGGAAACCATCGCCGGACTGAAAGAAAAAGATGTACGCATCGCCTTTGATGAGTGGAACTACTGGTACGGCCCAAACCAGAACGGCGAGCTGGGTGTGCGCTATCAGATGCGTGATGCTCTAGGAATTTCCGGCGCCCTCCATGCCATGTTCCGCAACAGCGACCTCTTTTTTATGGCAAACTATGCCCAGACCGTGAATGTGCTGGGCGCCATTAAAACCACCAGGACCCGGGCATTTCTGGAAAGCACCGGTCAGGCACTGGTACTGTACCGCCATCACTTCGGTACCCTGCCCGTACCGGTTCAGCATGAACTCGGCGGTGTCGATATTGCCGCCGCCTGGGCTGCCGATCATTCCGCACTCACCGTGGCGGTCATTAATGCCAATGACGCGGACATCCGTTTTCAGTTAAACCTGAAAGGGCTGCGACTGCCGGAGTCCATCCGGGGCTGGCAGATCCAGAATGACAACCCGGATAGCCTGAATGAAGCGGACACGCCTGATACCATATGCATTAAAGAAGTGCAGGTTCCGGCTGAAAACAGCAGCATCTCTGTGCCCCGCTACAGTGTGACCCTCCTGCGCATCCCCAATGCCGATGATCCCGCTGTGATTTATTGGGAGAAGGAAGAAGGGCGCTGGAGCCGCAAGCGGATCAACGACTGGTATGCGAACGGGCCCTACCCTGCCGGCGCCAATTTTGTTCCTTCCACAGCATCCAACCAGTTTGAGATGTGGCAGGAGGACACCTGGGATCCTGAAACGATTGATCGCGAACTGGGCTGGGCGGCTGAACTGGGCTTCAATGTGATGCGCGTGTTTCTGCATGACATGCTGTGGAGAGCGGAAGGGACGGCTTTCGAAAAACGCATCGATGAGTATCTCGCCATTGCTGATAAACACGGCATCAGAACCATGCTCACCCTGCTGGACAGCGTCTGGGATCCTTTCCCGGAGCTGGGCCGCCAGAAAGAGCCGGTGCCCGGTGTACACAATTCGCGCTGGGTACAGGCGCCGCATATCGATATCCAGAAAAACCCGGAAGGCTATGACGCAGCACTGAAGCCTTATGTCACTTCCGTGATTTCCCGCTTTAAGGATGATCCCCGTATATTCGCCTGGGATCTGCTCAACGAACCCGCCAATCCGGTGCCGCAGTACCAGCCGACTGAAGGGTGGTCGCCGCAGGAAAAAGAAGCCGCTCACCTCATTCTGGTAGACAAACTTTTTGACTGGGCACGGGAAGTCAATCCTTCGCAGCCGCTCACTGTCGGTATCTGGGTGGCCCCCGGTAATCGTATCAATCCGGCAAACCAACTCGACAAACTGATGGCTGAGCGCTCCGACCTCATCACCTTCCACAGTTATCAGAATGTCATGGAAATGAAAAAGGCGGTGGAATGGCTCCAGCAGACGGATCGGCCCCTGGTCTGCACGGAATACATGTCACGCAGTACAGGCTGCACCTTTCAGAATGTGCTTCCCTATTTAAAGGAACAGAATATCGGCGCCGTGAACTGGGGTCTTGTCTCCGGCCGCTCCCAGACCATATACCCCTGGCATTCCTGGGAAAAGCCTTTCGACAAGGAACCTGATCCCTGGTTTCATGATGTTTTCAGAAAAGACGGAACTCCCTATGACGAAGAGGAAGCCGCAGTCATCCGTGCAGTGCTGAAAAAGGAAAAGCCCTGACTTTTACTCAAACCCGGAAAGGAACCGCATGTTTAAATACCTGCCTCTGACGCTGCTCCTGCTCCTCCCTGCAACGGGCTGTCATGCCGTCCCTGAGGGATCTTTTGCCGAAGGGCTCAGCTGCTGCCGGGAACTTTTCAATACCTCCATGAAAGAAGGGGTCAGCTGCTACCGCATCCCTGCTCTGGCAGCCGCTTCCGACGGCACGCTGCTTGCCGTCATCGATGAACGGGTTGCCGACGGAAGTGATCTGGGCACGAACCGGAATATCAATCTGGTGCTGCGCCGCAGCAGCGACAACGGCGACAGCTGGTCGGATCTGGAAAGTCTGGTTGATTATCCCGACGGCCGGAGCGCCTCCGACCCGTCGCTGCTGGTCGACGAAATCACAGGGCAGATTTTTCTCTTCTACAATTTCATGGATCATGACAAAGCGCCCGGTGAATACCGCCTTCATGTAATGAAAAGCAGCGACAACGGCAGCACCTGGAGCGAGGCGGAAGATATTACAGGGCAGATCACGAAAGAGGACTGGCAGCACGACTTCAAATTCATCACCTCCGGGCTTGGAACACAAACCCGGTCCGGGCTGCTCCTGCACACACTCGTCAACCTGAAGCGGGGGCTGCACCTGTTCGCGAGCCGGGATCACGGGAAAAGCTGGACGCTGATCGATACGCCCATCAGGCCTGCGGACGAATCAAAAGTGGTGGAACTGGATGACGGTCGCTGGCTCATCAACAGCAGGGTCAACAAAGCAGGCAAACGTTTTACCCACTTCTCTTCCGATGAGGGAAAAAGTTGGGAAAGCCGGGCAGAAAAAACATTGGTTGATCCCGGGTGTAACGGGGCACTCCTCCGCTGTACACAGAAATCAAAAGGTGCGGCGAAGAACCGCCTCCTTTTTTCCAACGCCATGGACAGAAAAGAACGCCGGAATCTTGCCGTCCGTATCAGCTATGACGAAGGGGAAAGTTGGAGCAGCGGCAAAGTGATTTACTCGGGATCCGCCGCTTATTCGACCATGGCACTGCTGAAAAATGGTGATATCGGCATCTTTTTCGAAAAAGACGATTACAGCAACAATGTCTTTGTGCGCTTTTCCCTCAACTGGCTGACAGAAGGAAACGACCCGGGGGAATCACTGGAGCGGTAAGCTGCTTTTTTTTCGCAGCGCTCCGGCATACCCGCCGGGTCATACAGATCAGCAGAGAAACACTGCCTTTGCGCCGTCAGTCTTCAAAGAGGATCCGGCTGAGTTCGTGGAGTTTTTCCGCTGGTATCTTTTCCACGGCGCGGTCATAGGTCAGCAGTCCGTTGATTTCTATTTCCACGTCTGTTGTCTGTGTATACACTCCGGCGGCAATCCCCGCTTTACGAAGTTCGTTCAAACCGTCCAGCGTGCGGGCATAGCGTTCTTCATATTCCCCTTTGTTTTTCGGCAGATTGCCATAGCCCCAGTTTTTCTGGTCGGGGTTCCACAGATGCTGATCCACGGGGTAGCCGTGACCGCCGAATTCCCCGACCACCTTGATAAATTCACGGTACCGATTTTCATCAAAAGGAAAACCGGGGTCCGGGTATTTGTGGAAGTCGACAATATCGCCCACCGGCCAGAAATTGCCGCCGCTGGCAATATTCACCAGTCTGCTGGTGTCCCGGGCTGCCATCCAGGCACCCACTTCCATGGTGCGGTGCTGACCCCACGCCTCATTAAAGGGTACCCATACCACAATGGACGGGTGATTGATCAAAGCAATGACCATGCCCTCCAGCTCCGTCATGTACTGCAGATGCTGCGCTTCGGGCCACTCGGCATCTTCCGGATTTTCCTTCAGAAAAGTCCATTTGGGGCCGTGCCCTGCACTGGGCTGATCCTGCCAGACCATCATGCCCAGCTGGTCACAGGCGTAATAATAACGCCGGGGCTCCATTTTGATGTGCTTGCGGATCATATTGAATCCCGCTTTTTTCAAAAACTCAACATCGGAACGCATCGCTTCGTCTGAAGGCGGCGTCAGAAGCCCGTCGGGCCACCAGCCCTGGTCGAGCGGCCCCCAGTGAAACAGTATCTCGCCATTGAGCGTAAAACGCAGGTGCCCGTTTGCATCACGAATTTTTCCAACCGTACGGATACCGGCATAGGAGCTGACCCGGTCGACCGCTTCGCCCCCATCGGACAGAAGCGCAATTTCCAGGTCATAGAGATGCGGTGTATCCGGTGTCCACAGAACAGGATTATGTACCGGAATGGTAATGCCTGATGCCGGACCGGTGCCGGAAGCAATCGTATCAGCGCCGCTGCGCACGCTGACAGACAGGGCTGCATTCTGCGGAGCACCGACAAGACCGGCTGAAAGATGAATCGTTCCCTTCGCCGCATCCGTGGTCAGCAGAAGGCTGCTGATATAGCGCTCCGGTACTTCTTCCAGCCATACAGTCTGCCAGATGCCCGATACACGGGTATACCAGATACCATGGGGATCCAGCACCTGCTTCCCCCGGATCTGCCAGTTGTCCGTCGGATCCTCCACACGAAGCAGAAGTTCATTTTCACCGTCTTTTAACGCACCTGTGATGTCGAAGGAAAAGGGCGTGCCGCCCCGATGCGTCCCCTGGATGATACCATTCACGCGCAGTTCGCAGTCATAGTCCACGGCTTCAAAGTGCAGCAGGGTCCGCTTGCCCGGAACAGGGGACAGCACTACCGTACGTTTGTACCAGAGCGCTTCTTCGGGCTGCAGGAGCCGTTGCACACCACTCAGCCGTGATTCAATGGCAAAAGGAACCAGGATCTGCCCGTCCATTGCCGACGGCGCTTCCGTCTGCTCTTTTCCTGTAACCGCATAGTCCCACAGTCCGTTGAGATTCGTCCAGTTTTCACGCACCATCTGAGGGCGCGGATATTCGCGCCAGGCATTCTCCGCTGTCACACCTTCACCCCAGCGTGTAATCAGCGCTGTTTTATAAGGTTCCCTGGGCAAAGCATTCTCCTCCGCTGCAGAACAGAAAGACAAAGCAAACACAAAAACAGGCGCAAAGAAAGAGGCATACAGAAATGTTTTCACTACAGATTCCTTTCCTGAGTTTATTCTAGATTAAGAGTAAAGCCTATCTTCTATCTGGGTATCACCGGCAGCAGAATATGCGATGGGCGGAGCGAATCGTGAAATACCGTCTGCTCCGCCGGGTGCAGCACAGTATCCGTACCGAAGGGAAGACCGCTGTTGGGATTGCGGTCAAAGCGGGGGAAGTTGCTGCTGGAAATCTCCACACGGATGCGGTGTCCGGGCAGAAACAGATTGCTCGTCACCCACAGGTCAATATCCATTTCCACGGCTTCACCCGGTGTAAGAAACAGCTCCTGGTCCATACCGCGGCGGAACCGTGCCCGAACAATGCCGTCACACAGATTGTAGGCTTTTCCGTCCGGATGCACGTCCAGGAGCTTGGCAGTGAAGTCTGTGTCCGGAGCGGAAGAGGCAGCATGCAAAATCATATGTACCGGCCCGGTCACTTCCAGGGCTTCTTCCAGTACCTCAGAAGTATAGACCAGGACATCCGCCCGCTCTTCAAGCGCCGACTGATCAAAGGGCCCGGCAGGGGCACCGAAAAGATTGTTTCCGCCTGCCGTAGGAACCGGGTTTTCCGGATCATATACAAAGCGATCCGCCGCCTCCTCTGAAGGCAGTTCTTTTGAAAGAGTACCGTCCCCGCTCCGGGTATTGGCGCTGCCGCTGCTGTGCAGATAAAAAGGTGTGTAAACCGTACGCGCCAGGGGCCATTCGTTTTCATTGCGCCAGCGGTTTTCGCCCATCACAAAAATCCTGCAGGGCGGCCACGCCTCCACCCCTGTATCTTTATCTTTCAGCCAGTGTTCAAACCAGTCGAACTGCAGCTTATGAATCTTCGTTTCCGCATCCGCGCCGAAGTCCAGCGCGCCCACTTTCCGGGCACCTACGCCATGCGCCCAGGGACCCACCACCACATGCTGGTTCTTTCGGGCAAACTCACTTGTTGATTCCTGGCGCACACGGGTACAGAGATCCAGCACAGGCTTTGAGAAAATATCGTACCATCCTCCGATATTCAACACAGCCGCTTCAATTTCGGAATAACGGCCGTTAATCCCGCGAAGCCGCCAGTAATCACCGGACGGATCGGCATGTTCCACCCAGGCATTGAGATAAGGAACCGGTTTTTTAAACTGATTGCCGAAGGTATTCAGGGGCAGATAGCGGAAGGCTTCCTGCGCGCTTTCCTCTGTCAATCCGGCACCGCCCATCATGGCGCCCCAGCCCATCAGCAGCGCCAGCTGAAAAGCGCCGCCCTGATAGGCAAGATCCGGATAGCACTCCGCAAAAGGCACAACAGGCACCGCACAACGCACTTCAGGACGCGCCCCTGGCAGTGATGCCCATTGCGTCCAGCCCACATAGGAGCCTCCTGAAAGACCGATACGCCCGTCACACCAGGGCTGCTCCGCAATCCACGCCTGGGTCTCAAGCCCATCCTGCGGATCATGCAGGAAAGGCTCCCATTCGCCCCCGGCTTTTCCTGTGCCCCTGCAATCCTGCACAACCATTACATAACCTGCTTGCGCATAGGATTTCATGTCGCCGTTATCTTCGCCAGGTTTTCCGTAGGGTGTACGCAGCAGGATCACGGGGTATTTACCATCGTCGGCAGGCCGGGCAATATTCACCGGCAGCACGACCCCATCCGACATAGTCACAGGCACATCGCCTTCGAAAATAAAACTGCTGCAGGCAACAGAGGACAAAGACAGAAAAAATACCAGCAGCCAGGCAATCATCCGGTACGAAATGCGGCTCATCATCAACCCTTTCTGTTGAAAAAAAGAGATCTTTTAGTGTGCATCATTCTATACAGAAAAGTGGCAAAAAGCCACAAAACATGCCAGGCATCCCCATTCATTGGCGGCGCCGTCGCCGGCAGTTTGCAGCCATCGTCGGAGCGTGGCATAATAAAATAGCTTTCACCTGTCTGTATTTCGTTATGAAATCAGACGTTTCTTTCTTCTGTCAAGCACGAATAGCCCTGTAAGGGATGAAAGGAATCGGTATTCATGAAGGTTTTGAATTTTTCACTTTCGCTTTTTGTAGTGGCTCTCTTCAGTGCCTGCGCCGCCATGTCCGACGGTGCAGAATGTACAAAAGCACCTGAAGAGGGATATGTTTCTTTGTTTAACGGTAAAGACCTGAGTGGCTGGATGGGCGATACAGCGGGATACGTTGTGCAAAAAGGGGCAATGGTCTGCAAACCGGGCGGCAACATTTTCACGGAAAAAGAGTTTTCCGACTTCTCGTTCCGCTTTGAATTCAAAATGACGCCAGGCGCCAACAATGGCGTCGGCATCCGCGCTCCGCTCACCGGCAATCCTTCCTATACGGGTATGGAAATTCAGATCCTGGATGACCGGCACCCCAAATACAACGAAATTCATGAATGGCAGGCTCATGGTTCCATCTACGGTATCGTCCCCGCCAAGCGGGACCATCTCAAACCCGTGGGCGAATGGAACGAGGAAGAAATTATTGCGAAAGGCCGCCGGGTCACTGTTATCCTCAACGGCGAAACCATTGTGGATGCCGATCTGGATGAAGCGACCAAAGACGGAACTCTGGACGGGCAGGAACATCCCGGCGTGAAAAACGCTTCCGGGCATATCGGCTTTCTGGGTCATGGCGATATTCTGAAGTTCCGTAATATCCGCATTAAAGAACTGACGGACTGAACGGCATCCGCCGGAAGCGTCCCGAACAGGCAGGAGTGCAGCCTCTGAAACTCCTGCCTGTCATACTGCCTAAGGAAGGAGCACCGCAGTGATATCCTCTTTCGCCTTATTGATCGGCCGGATGATTCTCTGGTGTATGCCTGCGGCAATAGGGCTGACTGCCCTGGAATCCATTGGACAGACCCTGACTGCCGGTTATCTCCCTCTTTCCTTTTCCGATTATTTTCTTCAGTTTTCCAACAGTTCCCTGCTGCTTTTTGGCTGGCTCTGCCTTTTTTCGGCAGTTCTTTCTTTTATTTTTGTGTGGCTCGGCGGCATCCGTCCGGGAATTGTCCGGCTGTTTCTCTTTTTATTCTTTTTTCTTTTTACCTATCTGATCATCGTACTGGATATTCTGTTTACCTATACGGATCAGTATGCGCTTCACTGGCACACGATCATGCGGTATTTCGGCGTATTTTCCTTTCTGGTCGCCGGTGCGGCAAGTCTTATTCTGGGGAAAATCAGCCGGAACCGGCAGTGGTCTGTTCCACCGCGGCTTTTTTTTGCCTTCACCCTCTTTCTTTTTCTGTTGTCCCTGTGTTTTCAGGCAAAACCTGTATTTTTTGATACCAGAGACAATACGCTTTTTTGGGGCGGCGCCCTGCTTGTGATACTGACTTCCGCTGTGGGTTTAACGCTCTTTGCCAAATCCACCAGGCGGCTGAGTCTACTCCTTTTTCTGCTGTTGGTTTTTATTCACGGAAGTGCGGGCTGTATCCGTTTTCAGAAAGCATCAACGCCTCTTCCCGACCCTGCTGCAGGGCGGCAGATTGCAGCAACGGTGCCATCCAAACAAATACTCCTCATCACAGTGGACACGCTGCGCCAGGATGCGCTGGGACTGTACGGCAATCTTCGGGCAAAAACGCCGCACCTCGACACACTCGGCAAAGACAGTCTTGTATTCACCAGAGCATATTCTCCTGCGCCCTGGACGTATCCGGCGGTGGCTTCCTTTCTTACCGGAGTATCCCCGCGGGTTCACGGCATGACAAATGGAAAAACTTCGCTGCCTCCCGCAATCCCCACGCTGGCAGAATCCATGCAGCAGGCAGGCTACCGCAGCTGCGCCATCGGTACCAACGCTTTTCTCCTTCCCCGAAGCGGGCTTGACCGGGGCTTTGACGAATATTTCTGGTTTCCGGCACAGGTCGTGGAAATGCCCGCTTTCACCACAGGACTCTCCCATAATCTGCTCCTCCTGGGAGGACGGAAACGCGCCAATGCAGCCGTACTGACCGATCATGCCATCGACTGGCTGCAACAGCACCGGAACGAGCCATTTTTTCTTTGGGTTCATTATTTTGACCCTCATGTACCCTACGAACCGCCCGAAAACTTCCTGCCGGAGGATCCGGAGCTGCGGAAAGCAGGAAGTTCATTTTCAGATGTCCGTGCCGCCCGTGCCGGAAGCATTGCCCGCACTGCCCGCGAACGCGAATGGATCCGTGCCCTTTATCAGGGCGATGTCAGCTATACGGATGAGCAGATCGGCAGGCTTCTCGGGGCGCTGAAGCTGCTCAAACTCTATGACGACGCCCTCATTTTTCTGACAGCCGACCACGGAGAAGAATTCTGGGAGCACGGCCATTTCGAGCACGGGCACAACCTGTACAACCCGCTGGTACAGGTTCCGCTTCTGCTGAAGCAGCCAAAGAGTATAAAAACAGGCATTGTCGAGGTACCCGTGACCACTCTGGGCATAATGCCCACCCTGATGGAAAGCTGCGGACAGGCTGTTCCGTCTTATCTTGCGCCCAACACTTTCCCTGTCTCTTTGCATAATGAGCAGCCAGGAGAGAGCGCACCGCCCGTATTTATCGGCACAAACATTTTTTATGACCCTCTGGAAAGCGTCGTTTTCCGTAATAAGAAATACATCCGCTCCCTGACTTCTTCCGCTGAAGAGCTTTTTGATCTCAGCATAGACCCCGCAGAAAAGCACTCCATTGCCACGGATGTGCCGGAACTTGTCGCTGAAGCGCAGGCGTTGCTCAAAAAAGCCGAAGAAGAGGATGCCGCTCTTCGTCAGCATTTCGGCATCGGCGACGAATCCGATTACAGCATCAATCTCGAAGATGTGCGCTCACTGGAGGCACTGGGATATCTCTGAAGCAGGCAAAAGGAAGGCTCCTTTCCCATGAACACTTCCATCGGCATGCCGTTGCGGCTGATTTTTTTTATGATCATCGCTGCCGTATGCAGTGCCACCGAGCTGAAGGACTGGGAAAGCCGGGCCCCGAGAAAAGAAATTGCCCCCTCCTTTGAAAGGCTTCCCGACGGAAGGCTGCGCATCTCTGCCGATGACAGGGAAGGGCTTGACGGATGCTGGTTTAAATCCTTTCCCGTAACAGGAGGGCAGTGGTACCGCTTCGATGCCCGGTATCAGGCATCCGGCGTTGAATATCCGCGCCGCTCTGTTCTGGCGCGCCTGCTCTGGCAGAGCGGAGACGGCAAAGCGCTTTACCATGGTGAACCGGGTGCACACAGTTATCAGGGCGGCCGGAATCCCCGGTCTGAACCTGAGTACCCTGTTTGTTTTGGACCCGATGAAGACGGCTGGTCGCACGTCTCAGGCACCTATCAGTCACCGGACGGTGCTGCTGCCGTGCAGGTAGAACTGTATCTGCGCTGGGCAAGGAAGGCATCTGTAGAATGGCGGGACATCCGGCTCACCCCCGTGGAAGCACCGCCACCCCGGCGGGTCCGTCTGGGTGCCGTGCATTATGTGCCCCGTAATGCGGCAAGCGGTCTGGACAGCTGCCGCCAGTTTGAGCCGCTGATTCGCCAGGCTTCTGAAGCAAAAGTGGATCTGCTGGTACTCCCCGAGTCCATTCCGACGACAGGAACAGGCAAACCGCATCACGAAATGGCAGAAACAATCCCCGGAACGATGAGTGATTATTTCGCCGAGATGGCAGAAAAATACCATTTATATATTGTCGCGGGGCTCACCGAAAGAGCAGGCTCCCTTATTTATAACACCGCCATTCTCGCGGACCCGGCAGGCATCCTGGTCGGAAAATACCGGAAAGCGTCCCTGCCCCGCAATGAGATCGAGGCAGGGATCACGCCAGGAACAGACTATCCTGTTTTTAGCACCCCTATCGGCCGTATTGGAATCATGATCTGCTATGATGGATTTTTCCCGGAGCCTGCACGACAGCTTGCCCTGAATGGCGCCGAAATCATTGCTTTTCCCGTGGCGGGATGCAATCCCCTGCTTGCGGCTGCACGGGCATGTGAAAATCATGTGTATCTGGCAGCCAGCAGCTATACAGACATATCGATGCACTGGATGATAACCGGCATTTATGATCAGGAGGGGCGTGTTCTGGCGCAGGCTATGGAATGGGGCAGTATCGCTGTGGCGGAAGTGGACTTGAGCCGGCGGCTTTATTGGGAGAGCCTGGGCGATTTCAAAGGCGAGATGCCACGGCACAGCCCTGCAGGGCATAACAACTAAAAAACTGCGCCCGATTTGAAACCGGGCGCAGCTGTTATCTGCAGAATCAGTAAAAGCGCTGTTTATTCGTCATCCGACAGGCGGTTGCGCAGGGCTTCCAGCTCATTTCGCAATTCCCAGGGCACTTTCAGTCCGAGGCTGTCGAAAAACTGTTCTATGTCGTCCGCCTCAGCCTTCCAGTCTTCCCGGTTCACCGTCAGAAGTTCGTCCAGCGTCTCCGGAGCAAGCTCAAGACCGGTCATATCCAGCGACTCTTTTCCGGGAATATAACCGATCGGCGTTTCAACCGCATCCCCTTCACCTCGTGCCCGCTGAAGAATCCACTCCAGCACACGCAGATTTTCGCCGTAGCCGGGCCACAGGAATTTATTGTTTTCGTCGCGACGGAACCAGTTGACATGGAAAATCTTCGGCGGGTGTTTGATGGAACGGCCGATGGAAATCCAATGCTTAAAATAATCGGCAACGTTGTAACCACAGAAGGGGAGCATGGCAAAGGGATCACGACGTACTTCACCCTGTTTGCCGTACTGTGCCGAAGTGCGCTCCGATGCCATACTGGCACCGACAAAAACACCATGGTTCCAGGAATATGCTTCGTACACCAGCGGGGCGAGATGGTTGCGTCGTCCGCCGAAAATAAAGGCGGAAATAGGCACACCGTGATGGTGTTCCATGCGGTGGGAAGCGGAAGGACACTGGTTCAGCGGTGCCGTAAAGCGGCTGTTGGGATGAGCACCCAGAATTTCCTTGCCGTTTTCATCTTTCTTTCCCGGATACCAGGGGTTGCCCAGCCAGTCTGTCGCATTCGCCGGGGGATCTCCTTCTCCGTCCTCCCACCATACGGTACCGTCTTCACCCAGCACCACATTGGTAAAAATCGTGTTTTTCCGGACGGTCAGCAGGGCATTTCTGTTGGACGAGGAATTGGTGCCCGGGGCAACACCGAAGAATCCAGCCTCAGGATTAATCGCCCAGAGGCGACCGTCCGTGTCCGGGCGAATCCAGGCAATATCATCACCAACAGTCCAGATCCGGTACCCCTTGCTCTTCAGCCCTTCAGGCGGAATCAGCATGGCAAGATTGGTTTTGCCACAGGCGCTGGGGAAGGCAGCCGCCACATAGTCAACACGACCGTTCGGCTCTTCCACACCCAGAATCAGCATGTGCTCAGCCAGCCAGCCTTCTTTTCTGGCCATCCAGCTCGCCATGCGCAGGGCAAGACACTTTTTACCCAGAAGCACGTTGCCGCCATAGCCTGAATTAACCGACCAGATGGTGTTATCTTCGGGGAAGTGAAGGATGCGTCGTTTTTCAGGATCCAGTGTCGCCTTGCTGTGCAGGCAGCGCGTGAAGTCATCGCTGTGCCCCAGCACATCCAGAACCTGTTTGCCTACACGGCACATTATCATCATGTTCAATACGACATAAATGCTGTCGGTCAGCTCAATACCGATCTTGCTGAAGGGAGAGCCTACAGGCCCCATGGAAAAGGGAACGACGTACATGACCCGCCCGCGCATACCACCACGGAAAAAATTGGCGGCTTCCGTATACGCCTCTTCCGGATTTTTCCAGTTATTAGTCGCACCGGCATCCCGTTCACGCTGGCAGCAGATGAAGGTCTTGTCCTCCACACGGGCAACATCCAGCGGATGTGTGCGGTGATAATAAGAATTGGGGTACTGCTCCTGGTTGAGGGCAATAATCTCGCCGGTACGGCAGGCTTCCGCAATCAGTTCCTGGCGCTGCTCGTCCGAGCCGTCTATCCAGACAATCTTGTCCGGCAGGCATAAAGCTGCCATTTCCTCAATCCAATGCGTCACAATACTGTTGGTGGTAAGCACCTGATCGCAATTTTTCATAAATACAGAACTCCTTCTGCCGGCCTGATACAGACTGGTATTTTGGTAAGACTGAAAGCGGATTCCGATCCTCAATCGGGAAAGTGTGACGGATCTGCCTTTTTAAAAGCAGTACCGACCCTCCAGCCCTAATCAGTTTCAGCCCTGACTGGACAGCACCCGCCCCTTTTTAAAGTACGAAAACTGGCGTATATAAAAATACGGGTGCCCTTTAAGGTCATTATGATACTAAAAAACAGGAGGAAGCGCAAAATCTGCCCATCGCAAATCTATAAAATCCCGTACTTGCAGCCGGGCGCACACTGTGACACAATAGAATAAGAAAGGAAATAGAGCACATTGCATGAACCCGATTATGACTCCCTGCGTAAAATAATGGTTGAGGAACAGCTCCGCAAACGGGGGATTACAGACCCCGGGGTACTGGCTGCGTTTCTGTCCGTACCGCGCCATCTCTTCGTTGATGCGGACTGGAAAACGCAGGCCTATGAGGACAGACCGCTGCCCATTGGCGCAGAGCAAACCATCTCCCAGCCCTATATGGCGGCACTCATGACCCAATGGCTCTGCCCGTCACCTGAACACCGGCTTCTTGAAATCGGCACCGGATCCGGGTATCAGGCTGCTGTGCTGTCGCTTCTCGCCCACACGGTATTCACTGTGGAACGCATTGACGTCCTTTATCATAACGCTTCAAAACGGCTGACAGAACTCGGATACCGGGGAATAACACCTCTTTTGGGAGACGGCAGTACAGGTCATGAAAGCGGGGCGCTCTACGACGGCATTCTGGTCACTGCCGGCGCACCGGAGATTCCTGAAGCACTCCTGGCACAGCTGAAGGAAGGCGGCATGCTGGTAGCACCGGTGGGAGACCGCCAACACCAGCGCCTGATTCGAATCAGGCGGCACCGGAACGGATTTCACCGGGAAGAAGGCACGCCCTGCCGTTTCGTTCCGCTCCTGGGTGCACAGGGCTGGCAGCAGCCCTGACGGCGGGCTTATCAGTCACGGGCCAGGAGAACACGCCACTGGCGAACCAGAACGTATCCGGAGATCACGGCTGTTGCCGACAGCAGCACGCCGGGCAGATAGTTTCCGTAAATAAGATAACCCGTGGCAAAAAGGGCACTGTAGATGGAGAGGCATCCCAGAAGCATGCATAGAATACCCCGGGGCACCTGCCATGCCGTATCTCCGTGAGGGACGGATTGCGGATCAATCGGAATCCCTTTCCACCCGGGACCGCCGGGGCGGATCAGGCTGCAGAACCGCTGCAACACTTCCTCGTCCACCGGGCGGGTGAGCCAGGTAACAGCAAGCCAGCCTGCCGTCGTAATCCCCACAGTCAGGAGCAGCTGGGTCGCATCGCTGAGCGGGAGAAAACCGAAGCGATGGTGCAGAAACCGAAAATAAAGAGCAACGAAAAAAGAAATAATCATGGCGGCGATTTCGCTTGCGGCATTGATCCGCCACCAGAACCAGCGGAGGATAAAAATAAGCCCGGTGCCGGCACCCACCATCAGCATAATCTGGAAATTATCGCGGGCAGATTCCATGATCAGGGCAACACCACCCGCCAGAATCATCAGCACGACGGTCACTACACGGCCAACCAGAACCAGCTCTTTTTCGGAAGCGTCCGGGCGCAGGAAACGGCTGTAAAAGTCATGAACCGCATAGGATGCACCCCAATTCAGATGCGTGGAAATCGTGGACATATAGGCTGCAATCAGCGAGGCTATTACCAGACCCAGAACACCGGCAGGAAGAAAGGTAAGCATCGCCGAATAGCCCATATCATGACCGATGATGGCTGCGGCATGGGGAAAAGCCTCGCGCAGCGAGTCCAGGCTGGGAAATACCAGAAGGGAGCAGAGGGCAACCACAATCCAGGGCCAGGGACGCAGCGCATAATGGGCGGCATTGAAAAGAAAGACGGCTCCGACAGCGTTTTTCTCGTCTTTGGCGGCAAGCATGCGCTGCGCAATATAACTGCCGCCGCCCGGTTCCGAACCGGGATACCAGACGCTCCACCACTGGACAATAATGGGCATGAGAAAGACGGAGATAAGCACTCCCCGCTGATCAGGATCCGTAAAGCTCGGGAAGATGGAGAGCTTACCCTCCAACGCCGGATGGGCAAGAAGCTTTGAAAGGCCGCCCACATCGGGGTGGCGCAAAGCAATCACAGCGGCGGCAACGGCACCGATCATGGCGACAGTGAACTGAATCAGGTCGGTAAACAGGACGCCGCGCAATCCTCCGGAGGAACTGTAGATCACGGTGATGGTGCTTGCAATTAAAATCGTCTGCATGGGCGTGAGGTTCAGCAGCACGCTGCCGATTTTAATTGCGGCAAGCGAAACAGATGCCATGACAATGACATTGAAAAAGACACCCAGATAGATGGCGCGAAAGCCGCGGAGAAAGGCAGCAGACTTGCCGCTGTAGCGCAATTCGTAAAATTCAAGATCCGTAAGCAGTCCGGAACGCCGCCAGAGCCGGGCATAAACAAAAACAGTCAGCATGCCCGTGGGCAAAAAGGCCCACCAGACCCAGTTGCCCATGACACCGTCTTCTCGGACAATATTCGCCACGAGATTCGGCGTGTCGGTGGAGAAAGTGGTCGCCACCATGGACACACCCAGAAGCCACCAGGGCATACTCCTTCCTGCAACAAAAAATTCAGCTGTACTGGATCCTGCACGGCGGGTCAATATAAGCCCGACACCCAGATAAAAGAGAAAGAAAAACCCGACAATCACCCAATCCAGCGTCGAGACAACCATGGCATACCCTTTTTCCGCGTCAAGATTCAAGCGCCTGAATGCGCTCCTTCACTGCCTTCTTATGCACGATTTTTAATAAGATCCAGTACCGCCAGCGCATGGCCTTTTGCCGTCACTTTGCCCCACACATGAATGATCTTCCCGCTCCCGCCAATCAAAAAGGTGGTGCGCTCCACACCCATGTACTTTTTGCCGCACATGCTTTTTTCCACCCAGACCCCGTATTTTTCGGCAATGGCATGATCCCGGTCCGAAAGCAGCAGAAAATTGAGGCTCAGTTTTTCGGAAAAACGGCAGTCCGAAGAAGGGCTGTCCGGACTCACGCCGAGCACTGTCACATTCAGTTTTGTGAACTCATCGTGAAGATCGCGGAACTCCTGCGCCTCCAGCGTGCAGCCCGGGGTGTTGTTTTTCGGGTAAAAATAAAGGACAACAAGCCCCTCTTTAAAATCGCTGAGCTGTACCTTTTTACGGTCGCTTGATTCCAAAGTGAATGCCGGTGCTTTTTTCCCGAGCAAAGGATGGTTGTCCGCTTTCTTTGTCATATCATGTTTTCCTTGTTTTCGAAAAGTATTGTTTTAATTTTCCTGACCGGGACTCTCCGCATCGTCTGCCCAGGGAGTCGCATGATACGCTGCCACGAAACGCCCGGGATCCGGCGGCGGCATCCGGTACAGAATCAGCTGGTGCATTTGGGCAAGTCTGAAAAAGCAACCGGTAAGAAAATATAAAGCAATAGCTAAACTTGAAAAGAGCAGCAGTATAAGCGCCTCCGGAACCTCTTGCACGATCAACGCCAAACTCAGAGTCAGGAGAACCAGCAGTAACACATAAAGAAGCCCCCTCTGAGAGATGTAAATCCTGCGCATCGGCGCATCCTGATATTTCAGAATGTACGCTGCACTCTCAATATCTACCAGCCCTTTTTGAATTCTGGTAAAACCATATTTGGATTTTCCGAATTTACGCGGATGATGGCGTACAGGAATTTCTGTGACCTTATAGCCCAGATGCGCGGCAAAAACCGGGATAAGCCTGTGCATGTCGCTCCAGAGCCGCAGGCGCTTCGCCACTTCCATGCGCATGGCTTTGAAGCCTGTATTGATATCATGCAGCGATAATTTAAAGCGCCGGGAAATGCGTGCGTTATAAAAACGGGAAGGGATTGTTTTCAACCAGGGATCATGACGTTTTTTCTTCCACCCGCAAACAAGATCATACCCTTCATCCAGTTTGGCAAGCATGCGCGGAATTTCGGCAGGATCATCCTGCAGATCGGCATCCATGGTGATCAGCACATCCCCGCTCACGAGCGCAAATGCCGCTTCCAGCGCCGCCGTTTTTCCGCAGTTGCGCCGAAGCCGGAGAAGATCAATTCGGGCATCTTCCCGACGCAGCCCCTCCAGGATTTCCCAGGAATTGTCGGTGCTGCCGTCATCAACAAAAAGAATCCGGAAGTCATGAGCACCCACATGCGCTTTGATACCCTCCGCCAGAGCCGCCAGTGTAGGCGCTTCATTGTAGGCAGGGATTACAAAGGTGATCCTCATGATCGTTTGCTTCCTTCCTTTCGTCATTCACATGCGACAGGCGAAGATTTCCGGAGCTTCGGGGATCAAGCACCGAATCAGTTAATACGCCTGTTATCGTCACTCTCCCACATGTCGCAATTGCGACCCAATGCCACTTTCAGCGGATACGTCGCTTCATTGAGCTGCGCAGTTGCGGCGGGACCTATGTCCAGCTGTGCCGCCTGCAGGTTGAACAGCAGCTGATCCACCTTCCGTGATCCGATAATGACAGAAGACACACCCGGCTGGCGCATAAGCCAGCAGAGACTCAGTACGGAAAGGGGCACGCCGATGGCATCGGCAAAGTCACTGAGATCCTCCAGTGTGTCCCACAGAAGCCGCTCATGTCCAACCTGACCGTGCCGCGTCCCTTCACGGGTGCAGGAGAAATGGCGGGTGCGGCGGCGCTGAAAGGGGATTTCTTCCGTAGACTTGAATCTGCCCGTCAGAAGCCCCTGCATCAGCGGCATGTAAGCCAGCACACCGAGATTGTGCTTACGGCACGCTGGAATCATTTCATATTCAGGTGCACGGAAAAGCATGTTGTAACCGATCTGATTGGAAACAGCCGTCCCTTCCGCCATCCAGCCCTGGAGATCACGCCTGCCGAAGTTGGACACGCCGATTTCCCGAATCTTTCCCTCCTGCCGAAGCGCTTCCAGGGTCTCCTGTACCGCCGCATAATCGGCGGGAGGGAAGGGCCAATGGATCTGATAGAGGTCGATGCGGTCTGTCTGCAGCCGGGAAAGGCTGTTTTCACAGGCGGAACGGATGCCTTCAGCCGTACAATGCTGTGTGGAAACTTTGGACGCCAGAAGCACCTCATCACGCCTGCCTTTTAATGCCGCGCCCAGAAGCTCCTCCGAAGAACCGTTGCCGTACAGTTCCGCCGTATCAAAAAGAGTAATGCCGTGATCGATGGCGGCGGCGACCAGATCCGCAGGCGAAGAACATGCCTCCTCGCCCCAAAAACCCGGGTCACCCAGCTGCCAGACACCCAGTGAAAGAGCGGAGACCTGCAAGTCACTTCCGCCCAGTGTGTTGTAAAGCATAGAGTTTTCCTTTATCGCTAGCGGCGATTCGCTCGGTTCATTGTATGCGAAGCGAAGTGCACGAGGCAAAAACGATGAGCAGGCTGGCAACCGTCGACCGCAGAAAATCCCTCACCCCTCAGGCTGCCGGTAGTTCGGGGAATGCAGTACATCTTTCGGGCGCCGCTTTAATGTGCCGTCCGGCACCCAGTCAGCGCCACGCTCCTGCAGATGATCAGCCAGACGGCGGCGCCACAGTTCCAGCAGGGAAGCGGCACCCGGGGTGCCCGCCAGATTCACGCATTCCCCCGGATCCGCTGTCAGATCAAAAAGCTGCTCTTCACCGCTCTGACCGAAAAACAGATATTTGCTTTTTCCATCCGTTAGACCATTCCATTGTTCGGAATCTACGTAACAACGGGAATGCTCCAGATCAAGCCACGGCCGCCAGCTTCTTCCATCATCACGAAGCAGCTGGAGCAGGCTGCGGCCGTCCATCTCTTCGGCACCGCCCAGCCCCGCAGCATCCAGAAAAGTAGGCAGTATGTCTCTCAGCTCAACCACTTCATCGCGGACAACCCCTTTGCAGGGTACATCAAAAGAGGCAGGTGCCCGAAGAATCATGGGAATATGCGCCGAACCTTCATACCCGTAGGTCTTGCGCCAGAGGTGGTGATCTCCGAGCATGTCGCCGTGATCCGCGGTAAACAGAATGAGCGTATTTTCCATACGCCCGCTCTTTTCCAGGGCTGAAAGAATACGGGCGATCTGCTCATCAATGAAAGTGATGCTGCCGTAGTAGCCACGGCGGGAATGGCGCACCGTATCAGTGCCCAGATCCCCATGCCAGAGGCTGTCTTTTTCGCTTGCCCGGGGCGCATAGCGGGCGCACCAGTCGCCTATGACAGGAGCGGGGATTTCACGATCCGCATAAAGGTCGAAAAAACGCTGCGGCGGATCATAGGGGCTGTGGGGCCGGGCAAAAGACACTTTCAGAAAAAACGGCGCATCTTCCCGGTAATTCTCCAGATAACGAACCGCTTCATTACCCGTCCAGCAGGTAGGGTGCAGTTCTTCAGGAAGAGCGTAGGGACGGGCAGGGTAATCATTCCATCCCAGACCTGTCGCATCCGGGTTCAGATCAGGCGCCGTCATGCGGAACCACCGTCTGTAGTCGCTTTCATAACCAGGCGATTCTATCCTGCCTGATTCATCCAGGAGCAGTTTCTCATAGCCGTGACCGTTGCGCTGCGGATGATAATGGCATTTGCCGATCGAGCAGGTACTGTAGCCGCCTTCCCGAAGCATGCGCGGTTTTTCGCGGGCATACTGCTCCGGGATACGACTGTAGCCCAACATCCCGTTTTTCCATGGACCGAGCCCCGTAAGCAAAGCCGCCCGTGCCGGGGTGCAGGAAGGAACCGAGGAATAGGCGCGGCGGAAAAGAACGCCCTCTGCAGCGAGTCGGTCAAGCGCCGGCGTAAGCACCGCCGGATGACCGGCTGTACCGAGACAGTCGCCGCGCATTTGATCCGCCATTAGCAAAAGAATGTTGGGGCGAAGCGGTGCTGCACTCTGTGCCTGCAGGGCATATGCACCGCCCAGCACTGCCGCTGTGCTGCGCTGCAGCCATTCACGGCGGTTTAAGTCGTGTTTTGCCATAGAAAAACAACTCCTTATTCGACAGCCGGCACCGGCAGAGTGCTATAATTGGTTTAGCGCCACTTTTCAGTACCTGCGTATATTGTACCAGTGTACCATATACCCGGCAGTGCCGGGAAGGTATTTTTAAGGCAAAACACGCACCAGTTGTGCGCGCGGCGCCTGTGTACCAATGAAGCAGTACACTGCTTTACAAACAAAACATTACTAACATCAGGAAAAGGTCATGTGCTTAAAACCGATCATTAAAGCGGGGGGTTGCCTGGTCTTTATTGTGATTCCTCTGGTTATATTCGCCATTTATTGGGCAAACCGGGAAGACGACGTCGTTTTTCCGGATCCGGAAAACTCTCCCTACTGTCTGCCCTGGGAGGCCGGAAAAAGTTACTGGTGTATTCAGGGTGTGGGCGGCATTGTAAGCCATCATGGCAGCAGTCGGTACGCCTATGATTTTTATATGCCCGAAGGGACGGAAGTGCGTGCCGCCCGGGAAGGAAAGGTCGTTAAAGTGGTGCAGGAACATACGGATCATGGCTATAAAAAGCCTAACAATCTGGTCGCCATTGAGCACAGCGACGGCACCTGGGCCTATTACGGGCATATTCAGCAGCAAGGCAGCAAAGTAGCGGTCGGGGATAAAGTGAAGCAGGGGCAGGCCATCGCTTTAAGCGGACACGTCGGGCATAGTCTGGTTCCACACCTTCATTTTCAGGTGATGGACGGCAAGACCCGCACCACCCTTCCTGCAAGTTTTGCCGATGTGACACGGGATGGAGGCGTTCCCCGCATGTTCCGCCGCTATACCTCCAGGAATGAACCCAAGTAAGGAGACTATGTTCCACGT
>Ga0255343_1001632_pt1 | contig 29062 bp, 27 predicted proteins | sample wastewater_treat_4_FD_192413 | JGI IMG/M metagenome (GOLD analysis project Ga0255343, IMG submission 192413) | Wastewater microbial communities from Lulu Island WWTP, Vancouver, Canada - plant16 | ecosystem: Engineered > WWTP > Wastewater > Unclassified | place: Canada: Vancouver, British... | reverse complement strand
AAAATATTTCCGCGGCATCTCTGAAACCAATCCTGCTGGCTAAGCCAGCTGCCAGTCCTTCGATCTGGTTGCTGTTACGCTGCCAGGGTTGAAGATGGAGCAGTTCATCAAAGGGCTTGCGGCGATGACCCTGTTCGTCCCTGTAGATATGTCTTCGATAGGTAATGTGCCCTGTTTTTGTCAGGACGCATCGCTTATCCGTGCCGATGTTTTTCCAGCCTGTATGGGTGCAGATATAGCGATGCAGCTGGCTTTCAAGCAAGTCAAAAAGGATGGTCGTTGCCTGCAATTCACCCTGGTGAAATGCCTTGGTGAGCTCTGTTTCCATATCCAAAATGGATATCTTTTTTTCGATGCTTTCGCTTACATCACCTACTTTTAGCTTTATAATCATTGAGACAGCCATGTCTGTCATTTGAGAGTTCCTCCTTCTTGTTTTTCGCAAATTCAATTATGACAGGAACTCTCTTTTTTGTCTGTCTTTTTTTTCTCTAATTCTGAATCTATCGATTTTTGAAACAGAAACAAAAATGGCGCAAAATTTGACATTTCAATATGCTTATGCTAAAATCGCATCCACGTCAGCACCAGAGCCGGAAATGGCGTAGCTTGCGGGTGTAGTTCAATTGGTAGAACGTCTCCTTGCCAAGGAGAAGGTCGTGAGTTCGAGCCTCATCGCCCGCTTTTCCAAGACTGATAGCGAACGTTATCAGTCTTCTTTTTAGGCGACGTGGCCAAGTGGTAAGGCAGGAGTCTGCAAAACTCTCATCATGGGTTCAATTCCCATCGTCGCCTCTCTTTCTTTAACTAATCAATCAAAAGACATCTCATCATGGCTTTACCCTCCGTTTTACTTCGGGCACAGGCAAATCCCATCGTCGCCTCTTTTTATTATTTATTTCCTCGTTGAATCTTCCAAAACTTGATTTTCACAAACCAATTTGCTATACTATAGTCAGGTTCTGGAGTGAGAAGTCGCTTCTACACACTATCGTAAGATGTGAGATGGCAAGTCGTGCAACGCCGTACGGAACCCCAGGCTGGTGCGATTCTTTACCAGAGGTCAAGGCCAGCTTATTTTATTTGCTCTTCCAAAATACCAATTTTTTTGACATTCATCGAACAATTTGCTATACTATAGTCAGGTTCTGGAGTGAGAAGTCACTTCTACACACTATCGAAAGATGTGAGATGGCAATTAGTGCAACGCCGTACGGAACCCCAGGCTGGTGAGATTCGCAGTATACAACGGTCAAGGCCAGCCTTTTTTATTTAACTATCCGATTCCCATCCTCATCAAACAACTGCCGCTTGATCTCTTCCGCTTCTTCAAAGCTGATCTCCTTGATGTCATACCAGCTGCCACCAGCACCTGAGATATCCAAAAGCACCTGCCCTGCGAAGGGCGGAACTATCCAGCGTTCAAGCCCTGCATATCGCTCTACCTTGACACCAGTGACACGAAACAACGAATCTGCCTTTCCCTCGTGCCAATACTTGTAATATTTCCACATGTATTTAGCTCCTTTTTGAGTGGTCATAGAGATTTCCGAATGATTCAGGTGGGGAAAACTAATTCCATTTCCCAAACATCCACTTTTCTTAAATCACTTTAAATTCATTTTAAACATATAGAGCAAGTAGACCTTAGATTGGCGCTATCCTATTCCCATCCTCATCAAACAACTGCCGCTTGATCTCCTCCGCTTCTTCGGGCGTAACTTCATCAATCGTTGCCCATCCGCCACCAGCACCAGAAATGTCGAGTAAAACCTGCCCGGCAAACGGCGGTACAATCCTACGATCAAGCCCTGCATATCGCTCGACGGTATAACCTTTTACGCGGAACAAACAATTAACTTTGCCAGAGTCCTTATGGGTAACTGGCACTGGGTTAGTGTCTTTGTAGTATTTATACATTTGCTTCCTTTCTGCTATGGATAATCACTTATCAAGTCAAACAGTTTAGACGGTATATTATCCTTCCGTGCTTTTATCTTCTATTTTCCATTAATTCACTGAGTAATCGGACGCCCAAACCTTTCCCCCACACTGGAGACCACGTCTCCTGATATACGTCCTCTAAACTTATTATACCACTTCTCCATGCCATCCAGCGACGGACCTTCCATTCTTTAGGTAACTCCTTTAGGTCACCCCTTGACATTTGATACCACAAGCGGTATTATATATGTAACACGAACAAAGAAAATGGAAGTCAATTACAGCAAGCAGGTCATAAAATACTTAAGTAAAGCACCGAAGAATATCAAGGAAAAATTTGAATCTGCTATTGTCGAGATCAAAACAGGTAAAGGTGACATCATTGAACTTGTCGGGCAGGAAGGTACCTACAGATATAAGTTTTACGGATACAGAATTATCTTTTCCATCGATCCCATCGCCAACGTCCTCAACATCATCAAATTCGCACCGCGCGGTGACGTTTACAAAAAATAGGAGAAACATTATGAACGACGCTGAAAAGCTTTTGGAAAAATTAAAGGGCGTTCCCAAAGACATGCCCACAGTAGATGAACTTGAAGCCATTGCCCAATTTCGCAAGGAGCAGGAAAGTGGGACTTTAAGCCTGCGTATACCCAAATCCTTACACAGCCAGTTAAAAGCCGAAGCTAAGGCGGAAGGCATCAGCCTCAACCAATACATCTCATTCGTGCTCGCTTCTCGCACGCGTTGAGTATTGCTATCTGTAGTTAAACAGCGATCGGCGACTGCGACTGACGACAGTGATTATCCGTATATAAATAATATCTGGTTGTTCCGACCCTGATTCTGTGTCGTGATCTTTTCTTAAGCCATTCTCCATAACAAACGATAAAACAAAGATCAAAAACCGTGCATAATGCTCAGTTTTTCAGTTATTTTAATTCTATTCTGAGAAGATTTTAGAACCCAGATCAAGCAGGTCTTCAAAGACCATATCCGGCACAAATTCGCTGCCCGCAAGGTCTTCCCGCCTGGTCTCACCGGATAACACCAATGCCGTCCGAACGCCAGCGTTTTTACCCAGCGCGATATCGGTATAAAGCCGATCGCCAACCATCAGGATATCAGTCGGATCCAACCCCCAGCCCTGTGCCAGTTCAAGGATGATTCCCGCATTGGGTTTGCCCAAAATGACATCCGGCAACCTACCCGTGCTGACCTCGATCATCGCCATCATCGCGCCGATATCCGGCAGCGGCCCCCGCGGTGAGGGGCAATTCAGATCCGGGTGAGTGGCAATATAGGGCAATCCTTTTCTTAAACACAAGCAGAACTCGACCAGTCTCTGATAGTATAGTTCGGTATCATAAGCCAACACCAAAACCTCCGGATCAACAGGATCAAGCGCTATCCCCGCCTCCGCCATGCTTTCCCGCAAACTACCCGTTCCCATCAGAAAAACCCGTTTATTTGGGTAATTTTGCTTCAGATAACTGATCGTCGCGTCCCCGGCGGTAAAAATACGGGCGTCAGCTGGTTTTACGCCCAATCCCATCAGCTTGCGCATATAATCCGCTTTGCCTTTGGAGGTATTGTTGGTCAGAAAGTTGAAAGGGATGCCTTTTTCATTTAAAAACTCAAGCAATTCCAGCGCTCCAGGCAAAAGCTGATCTCCCAGAAAAAAGGTGCCGTCCATATCCAGAACGACCGCTTTCGGCAGACTCAATCGGTACGATTTATCGTTACAGTTTGCATCAGTTTTCATAATTTGTATAATATTCTTAAAATAATTAAGAAAGGGCTCTCCTCATGGAAAGTAAAACATATTCTATCCCAAATATCAGCTGTATGCACTGTGTCAACAAGATCCAGGAAACGATCTTAGCGCTGGAAGGTGTTGATTTTGCCGAAGCAGATCCCACCAGCAAGCAGCTGGAAGTCGAATTTGAAGCTCCTGCCAGCGATCATCTGATCAGAGAAGCTTTGATTGCGATCGGATTCCCCGCAAAATAAGCATGTCCGAAAAAGAACATCTCAACCTGCCCGTAATTGGAATGACCTGTGCCAATTGCGCTGTATCAGTCGAACGCGCGCTCAAACGCACTGATGGTGTTGATGATGCGCTTGTCAACCTCTCTTCCGAACGGGTCGCGGTCAGCTTTGAAGCTGATAAAACCGACCTGAACCACATCGTCGAAAGCATTCAAAACACCGGATTCCAGGTCGCCACTGGCAAAGCGACCTTCCTGATCCCTGAGTTAGCAGACCCGATCAACGCGCAGCGGCTCGAGAGGTTTTTGTCCGACAAACCTGGCATCCTTGCCAGTCAGGCCAACAGCGCCACAGAACAACTCAGCCTGACTTACGTTCCGACTGTTGCCAACCTGACAGAAATCAAAGAACTGATCCGAAAAGCAGGCTACACCCCCACCCTGACAGACCGGGACCTGGACGATCCTGAATCTCAGGCACGTCAACGCGCAATTTTGGAACAACGTCGCTTGCTGATCATCTCACTCGCGTTCACAATTCCCCTCTTCATTCTACAGATGGGCAGTGAATTTGGGTTCTTCCCGACCAGCATCAGTCAGGCGCCCTGGCTCAACTGGGTTCTGCTTGCCCTGGCCACACCTGTGCAATTCTATGTTGGCCGTTCCTACTACATCAACGCATGGAAATCCATCAAAAATGGGGCTGCCAATATGGACGTGCTGGTCGCGCTGGGCACTTCTGTCGCCTATTTCTTCTCGCTGCTGGTCATGTTTGGCATTTTCCCTGGCATGGTCTATTTTGAAACGGCCGCAAGCATCATCACTCTTGTCCGCCTGGGCAAGTATCTGGAAACGAAAGCCAAATCAGGCGCGGGCGACTCGATCAAAAAGCTCCTCAGCCTGAAGCCCAGCAAAGCCCGCGTTCTGCGTGATGGTCAGGAACAAGAGATCGATACTGAAAACCTCATGGCAGGCGATCTGGTGGTCGTGCGCCCCGGTGAAAAGATCCCAACCGATGGCGTGGTTGTCGAGGGTGAATCCAACGTGGATGAAAGCATGTTGACCGGCGAATCACGTTCGATTGAAAAATCCGCTGGAATGGAGGTTTTTGGCGCCACCATGAACAAGAACGGAAGGCTTGTGATCAAAGCCACCAAAGTTGGTCGCGATACTTTTTTGAGCCAGATCGTCAAAATGGTTGAAGACGCTCAAACCAGCAAAGCCCCTATCCAAAAAATGGCTGACCGAATTTCTGCCGTTTTTGTGCCGATTGTGATCGGGGTCGCGATCCTTACCTTCATCCTTTGGTACTATGTCCTGCCCATGCCCAATCATGCCAAAAATATTACGCCCTTAGCTAACGCAATCATCAACACCGTAGCGGTTTTGGTGATTGCCTGCCCCTGCGCGATGGGCCTGGCGACCCCGACCGCGGTGATGACCGGAACCGGCAGAGCCTCGGAGTTGGGAATTCTCTTCAAATCCGGAGAAAGTCTGGAAGCAACCGGCGGGACTGATCTTATCCTCTTTGATAAGACCGGCACGCTGACGGTTGGCAGACCACAGCTAAGCGATATCAACAATTTATCGAATAACTTCACCGAGCAGGAATTGCTATTATTCGCCGCCTCAGCAGAATCCGGCAGTGAGCACCCTCTTGCTGACGCGATTGTTGCCGAAGCCACCCTGCGCAACCTCAACCTGTTGCCCCTGAGCAAATTTCGCAACTACCCCGGCAAAGGCATCAAAGCCACCATCGCGGAAAAAACGATCCTGGTCGGAAACGCGCGCTTCGTTGAAGGGCAGAAGATCAAAATCTCCGAAGCCATCAAAACCTCGATGCTTGCGCTTGAACAGGAAGCGAAAACAGTTGTCCTGATCGCGGTTGACGGCAAGGTTGAAGGGCTGTTTGGCATCACAGACAGCCTGAAACACAGTTCGAAGCAAGCCATCAGCGAACTGAAGGAAATTGGCATGCAACCGGGCATGCTCACCGGAGACAATCTCGCCACCGCAGAGGCGATCGCCGGTCAGCTTGGAATAGAACATATCCACGCCAACCTCCTGCCAGGCGACAAAACCCGCATCATTCAGCAGCTTCAGGAAAAAGGTCACAAGGTAGCAATGGTCGGAGATGGGATCAACGACGCACCAGCCCTGACCCAGGCAGACAGCGGCATTGCGATCGGTACTGGCACCGATGTCGCCATCGCTTCAGCTTTGGTGGTCGTCATCAACGGAGACCCGCTCGCAGTTTCTCAGGCGATCAGGCTTGCCAGGCGCACCTTACGCACCATCCGCCAGAACCTCTTCTGGGCTTTTATTTACAACCTGATCCTCATCCCGGTCGCGGCAGCGGGTTTATTGCACCCCATGCTGGCGGCTTTCGCGATGTCCTTGAGCAGCATTTTTGTGGTTACAAACAGTCTTAGACTTAAGGATTTTGAAAAGAAGAAGTAAGCTCAGGGAATCGCCTTGCGCGCCAGCGCGTCAACGCGCTCGTTGAGTGGATTGCCAGCGTGCCCTTTGACCCAGACCCATTCAATTTCGTGTTGCTCTAAAATTGGGTCAAGTTCCTGCCACAGGTCGATATTTTGCAAAGCGCCTTGTTTTCGTTTCCAGTTGCGTCGTTTCCAATCGGGCAACCATTCCGTCGCACCTTTGAGCAGGTATGATGAATCCGTATAAAAGCGAACAGACGATGGGCGATTGAGGCAGCGCAAGGCTTCCAAGGCAGCGCGGACCTCCATCCGGTTATTGGTTGTTTCGGTCTCTCCACCGCTGATCACCTTATCGTGCTTGCCGTAACGCAAGATCGCCGCCCAACCTCCCGGTCCCGGGTTGCCGCTGCAGGCGCCATCCGTGTAGATCTCCACCTCAACAGCTTTGCTCAAGGCGCTTGCTCCAGATTGATTCGCATCATTTCCTCAAAAACGTCCAAAACACTCGGGAAGTATTGAGAATCAAGATTATAAATTCTTTGAAACGCGTCCTGAAAGACAAGTTCAGTTTGAGCCCAGACCGGTGAGGATGGAACCAGCGTCAAACTCGTCTGATATTGAAGGGAAGCCACCCACGCGGGGTTTTCCCGAGCGAATTCAGGCGCCAGTTTTGCCGGATCACCCGTCGCTGGCCAAAAATTATGAATTTCCACCAGCCGTTCCTGCTGTTCGGCCTCCAGCAACCAGCGTCCGAATAGCCATGCTGCCAGCTGATTCTTCTCGTTCGTAATCGAAATAGCAAAAGACAAAGGATCCAAAACCAGGGAGGCTTGTCCCTGAGCGTCAAAATAAGGCAGGGTCGTCCATTCGTCCCTATATTGGCCCGCATTTTGATAGGCGCTCGTAAAGCGAAAACCGTTCAGGTCGCCCTCGTACGCGATGGTATAGCGGTTGGAGAAGTATCGGTAGGCGTCCGCTTCGATCCCGATCCAGCTCTCATCAGCAAGATAAAGCGATTTCAGGAAGTTAAATGCCTCCATCATCACATCCCGCTCAGGCAGAAAACCAGCGCGCGGGTCGCCCAGTTCGCCTCCGAAGTTGACATACCAACTGATGGCAGCAATGGGGGATTGCGAAAGCCATAAACCGCCTGTACCGTTGTTCCAGTAATCATCGTCATTGGCATTAAAGACCATTGCCTTATTGGCAATCGCGCGCAAACTTTCCTGATCTGATGGGACCGTTTTTTCGCCCAAAGCTTCAGCCCAGGCCACATTATAGTAGATCAGTCCCGCGTTGTAAGCCAGAGGTAGATCAGAGAGAATGACACTCTCAAAATCTGGCAACAAACTTACAAAGACCCCATCAGGGTCATACAATTCCTGGACGCCATACTTTGGATCATTGGCAAAATCGCCCAGATCCATCCACTTTTCAGATGCGCCAGCGGCCTGAAGATATTTTGACATCCCAATCACCAGGTCAGCTTCCACTTCGTCAGACCGCAAAGATTGTGACAATGCCTGATAACCAGGATAAGCGATAGGCACAACGTGGAGCCCCCAGATATTGTTCAGATTAAAATCGCGAACCATCTGATTAAAAAGTTCTTCGTTTTCAATAAAGGGGTGGAGAACGTTGATCGTCAGTCCCCTTAATGTTTTATAGTCAAGGGAAATCGTCGGGCGCGGAGTCGGAGTGACCGCTGGTTTCGTCTCAAGGCTTGGTTCCGAAGTTGAGACTTCCACCTGCTCTTTGGTTTCAGTGACAACAACAGGAAACTCTTCGACTGTCGCCTGGCAGCCGAGCAAAAGGATCAAAATTAGGAAAAATGAAACGAAACTGTAAATTCGCTTCTTAAAATCTTTATTCATTATTCACCAGAGCGGGAATGGATGGGAGTCGAACCCACCTCAGCTCTTACGACCTGACACTGATTTTGAAGACCAGGACGCCCACCAGGACATAACCATTCCCATAATTAAGAATAATTCAGGCCTGCCAATATTGTCAACCCCTCGTAAAGTTATGATTAAGAACCTTACACAATGCTTGATTTTGTAATTCCATCTACATTAAGCTATTAGGTAGAAATTTTCACTAATTCATGATAAATTAGTTGACGCATAAACTATAGTAACTGTGAGGACAGAACAACGAATGAGTACACATCACAACCGAACCCCTGATTGGGTTAAAAACGCGGTTTTCTATCAGATCTTCCCTGACCGCTTTGCCTGGAGCAACCAGGTTGCCAAACCAGGCAAGTTTGAAAGCTGGGATAGTCTTCCCACCGTTCACGGCTTTAAAGGCGGCGACCTGATGGGCGTTTTGGAAAAGCTCGATTATCTCGAAGACCTCGGCATAACTGCCATTTACTTCAATCCCATTTTCCAATCCGCTTCCAATCACCGCTACCACACCCACGACTACTACCTGGTCGACCCTTTGCTGGGTGGAAATGAAGCTTTTTTCAAACTGCTTAAAGCCGCCCACCAGCGCGATATCCGCATCGTCCTGGATGGTGTTTTCAACCATGCCAGCCGCGGCTTTTTCCCCTTCAACCACATCATGGAGACCGGGAAAAGCTCACCCTATTTTGACTGGTTCAACATTCACGGTTTCCCCCTGAATGCCTATCAGGGCAAACCTAACTACGATTGCTGGTGGAATCTGCCCGCACTTCCCAAACTCAATACTAAAAACGCTCAGGTGCGCAAATACATCATGGATGTCGCCCGCTACTGGGTCGAAGTTGGCATCGATGGCTGGCGTCTTGACGTTCCATTCGAAATTGACGATGACGAGTTTTGGGAAGAATTCCGTGATGTCGTCAAAACAGCCAATCCCGAGGCTTATATCGTCGGAGAGATCCCCAGCGAAGCCCAGAGATGGCTAAACAGCGGCAAGCAGTTTGACGCCGTCATGAATTATCAGCTCACCCACGCTGCCCTGGCTTTCTTTGGCGGCGAAATGATCGACCACAAACTGGCGGAAGGCATGATGGGACTTCACGCGCCCCAAGCGATCAACGCGCAGCAATTCGCGGCTCGCACATCAGAATTGCTTGAGCTCTACCCCAAAGAATTCTCCTACGCGCAAATGAACTTGCTCGACAGTCACGATATGCCCCGCTTCCTGAGCCTGGTCAAAGGCGATGTCAACCGCCTTCGGATAGCTTACACCTTCGTCCTTACCTACCCTGGCGCACCAACAATTTATTATGGCGATGAAATTGGTCTGACAGGTGAACGCGATCCGCTTTGCCGCAAGACTTTCCCTTGGGACAAAAGCAACTGGAATGAAGACCTGCATGACTACCTGCGCGATGTCATCACGGTTCGCCACTCTCTGCCAGCCTTGCGCACAGGCAGCTATGAACCAATCTATGCTGAGGGCGACGTTCTCGCTTTCTTGCGCAAACATGAACTGGATAACGTTTTGGTCGTGCTGAACAACTCCATCAGCAAACAGACGCTCGACCTGAATGTTGGTGATGCTTTCAGCAATGAAACTGAATTACAGGATCAACTGGGTGAAAGCTCATATCGCGTTGAAAATGGCATGATCCGCGAGCTCAGCCTCCCCGCTCACACTGCGCTTATCCTGGCCTAAGAATATGGTTGAGACGATTTAGTAAGTCTAGACGAAGTTGCCCGTAAGGGTATTGAAAAAAGCCCCATTTCCTGGGGCTTTTTTCAAAACTATTGTTAGTGCGTTTCCCCCTGTCCACGCACATAATGCTTTCCTAGGACCAATAAATCATTTTCTACTTCTTTTGGGACAACTAACTGATGGTCACAACTGTACGGAAGGGGCTTGACCCCTTCCGAAAACTTAGAAAAATAAAGCTATGGTTGTTTTATCGTCCATGGAACGAACGCCTAAGAAACAAAACATAAGAGGCGCGGAGGACAAGCCGCCCGCCGTACATTTAATTCTAATGATCTCACAAACATGGAAACTCTGTCAGGATATCATACCTAAACTACGTGTTCCTCATCTTACAAACCAGGCATAAATCCCCGGCAAGATCCTCGCAAAAACATCAACAAAAACCGGCGTCAACAAGCCAGAAACCACACCGATCACCCATCCAACGACCACGTCGCTAAGGTAATGCAAACGCAAAGCAATTCGTGAATAACCAACCAAAATTGCCCAAATCACCAAAAAAACTCGCAATCCAAGCGGGAGACGATCATCAGGAATCGCCATTGCCGCGACCGCCATCGCGCGAGCGGCATGCCCCGACGGGAAAGAATGCGGGTCGGTAATCCGATAGACCTGCCCCCATTCCCCTTCCGGCCGCGGCCGACGGATCAAAAATTTCAATCCCAGCACAAAAATCGCCAAAAAGCCCAATCCAGCAGCCAGGTTAAAGGCATAATACTTCTCCAGTTTTCCGCCCAGAAGCCACAACAAGACAATCCCAACCAACCAATACCAGGAATCGCAGCTGTGCGTGATCAGCTGCAAAAAAAGCCGCAATTCTTTGTGAGCTTCCACATAATCGGCATGTTTTGCCAGTCTCAGATCTATATCTTCAAAATTCATCTCTTGAATTGTAGGTCATCACCGCATAAAAGGAATTGCCGCGATGGCAGCAAAGGCAACAAACACCAGCAGCGTTGCCATCACAATATCGCGGTTGCTGCGTTTGTCCACAAAAGCGGGAAAGCCGTCCACACGCTCGATCTTCCAGACAACACCCGCCAAAAAGGTAAAAAACAATCCCGCGATCAAGCCGCCCAAATGACCCCAGTTGTCGATCACGCCGCCGGAACTCAATCCGATCACCAGATTCAGCCCCAGGATCATGGCGATGTTCAACAAGCTTCTGCCAGCTTGCTTGCCGAAAAACGCCTTGTTCTGCCAGATAAAGATCGCCTCTGAGATCAGCAGCCCGAACACCGCCGTGGAAGCCCCCAGAGAAGGGTGTTTACCAAGCACAAAAGAAAGCACATTGCCGCCAAAAGCGCCCAAAAAGTAAAGCAATGCAAAGCGCAGGTGCCCGTTGAGCATCTCGTTGTTTCTCCCGAGAATGTAGAGCGAGTACATGTTCGCCAGCAGGTGCATGATGCTGCCGTGTAAAAAGACAGGCGTCACGAGCCGCCACAACTGCCCCCGCAGGATCTGCTCATTGATCTTACCCAAAACGAGAAAAGGCATATCAAAGCCGAGCAGCTGCTTGCTGAGCATTTGCGCGCCATAAAAAAGGACCGTGACAGCGATCAACACCCAAACCAAAACAGGTTTGGTTCGTTTGGGTCCGCGCATGATCGGCACGGGACCTGGCGCTGCATTGAAGCCTTCTTGATTGCTTTGAAATTCACTCATAATTCAACTTTTCGCGGACAGGTTTTCAGGTGTTCCGCCTTGATGATCGCCTGAATGTCAGCAATGGTTTGCTCAAGATGCTGGTCCGAATTGACAACCAGGTAGTCAAAATCCTTGATCATCTCATACTCGGTCTCAGCGAATTTCACGCGTATTTCCAATTCTTCCGGGGTCTCACTGCGGCGCTCCTTGAGGCGGTTGATCCACTCCTCTTTTGAACTGGCAGTAAGGAAGATCAGGATCGCTTCCGGGCACAATCGGCGGATTGTCATCGCGCCCTGAACGTCAAGCCGCATGATCACGTCTTTGCCGGATGCAAAAGCCTCCCGAACCTGCGATTTTGGGATCCCCTTATAGTCTGAATAGACCCGCGCGTATTCAATCAGCTCGTCATTAGCGATCTTTTGTTCAAACTCTTCTCTTGTGACAAAAAAGTAGTCCCTGCCATCGACCTCATCCGGTCGCGGCGCGCGCGAGTTCATCGTGATGAGGAAATGGGTGTTTTCATTGCTCTTTCTCAGCAAACCAACCACCGCGTCTTTGCCGATCCCGGAAGGACCCGAAATGACGATCAATAAGGGGTTGGTTGGCATCGCTCCAAACTGCATCAAGTTCTCTTTCATGTCTTTCCCTTTGCTTGTTTGCCCTGATTATAAATTAAGAAGTCGGTTCAGGCAGCAGTAATTCTCATTTTATCCATGGATATGGTTTCTGTTTTCGGCGCAGGGACGGGGACCGCCGTTGTCCACCATGACTAATTGACCTTGTACATAACTGATCACCACCTCATCACCCGGGCAAAAAGCTTTGCCAACGCCAGCCATTTTTATCGATCACCCGCAACATGGTGGTGGGATTGATATAGCTGGAGGTAAAAACGGTTATTTGGGCGGGGTCAACCCTCACTTCCCAGTTCTTATTATTAGCCCAGAGCATCAGCCGACCGGTGGTGGTGTCCCAACTGGTCACTTGACCGCGGACGATTTGTTGTTGATATTGATTGACGGGAATATTGGGTAAGAGTGGAGTGGATAAACTGGATTGGTGTTTATTAAAGCGAGTCAATAGTAAGGAGAGCAACACGATAGCTACAGGAATTAACCACCACCACTTGGACCTCATGAATTAAGTATACATGATGGACTAGAATTTATTTATTACTAAAAAACAAACCACCAAAACTAATAGGCACATCACTAATAGTGCTGGGGAAACTACCAAAACCTTTATCAACTAATTTATTTTCTATATCTGAATAATACTGACTTTTATTAAAGACGAGCTGTAAAGAGGAAAAACTATTTATACCCTGAAAAGCTTCAGTGACCATATCAGGTAAGCCTAGCAGTGGTTCACTTTGTGTAGCAGATGCGGCTCTAATTACGGTAAAGGTTTGTTGGTATTCGGGGGTGGCGAGGGTGACGATATAACAAGGGTAAGGAACACCGTGACGGTCTTTAAAATAGAAGAAATAGGGTAAAGAATGGCGTTCTTGTTTGGTAGCGTAACTATCGGCTGATAAACCGGTAGCTCCGATATCAATACCAAGCACCTCATAATTCACCGGGAGTTTTTCCAGATCACCGCCCAGAGTTTTTTGAAAGAGAGTTTCGTTGTACCAGGTGACAAATTCCTGAAAATTTTCATCACTGCCGTCAGGACTGGGAGCCTGGACAAATTTATCCAGATTGTTGACAAAGTCCTCGTAGCTTTGGGGAGGATTACTTAATTTTTCGATATCAATGGGGTATTTTTCAGGCACTTCCGTAGGAGTCGGAGTATTGGTCTCAGTTGCTTCTTGGGTCGGAGTGGAAGTCTCGGTATCAACGATGGTAGATGTGATTTCGGCAAGGGTTGAGGTAGGTAACTCCTGAGTATTAGATTGAGTAATTATCGGCGTACAAGCTGTAATTATCAGGATCACGATCAAGACTGCAGCCAATGTCCTATACACGCAAAGTTTTTTATTCATCCATCCACCAACTTTCCAAATAAAAGCTAATGAGAATTATATAACCAAATGGCTGTAAAAACTATTAACCATCCTGCAATGTTCAGGATGAAATTTGGTTATTCTCCTTCCCTCAAACGAATGTTATTTATTGATCGAAAATCAGCTTGTGGAAACAGTTTTTGTTTCTTCTTAGTTCCTAATAAACAAAGATTATTATTCACAAAGCCTTCTCCTTTAGGAGAAGGGGGCCCACGAAGTGGGGGATGAGGAACTTTTGCTCGTCAGGGTGCGTCCGCCCGCAATCTGGAATGGGAAAATGACTCACTACCAAGTGACTAATTATCTCTATACTGAAAATTGTTAAACTTAGGCAAAAAATTGTATCACTCGACCTGCCTCAACAGTTCCTCAAAACTGGTCAGGCGCTTCATTTTGTCCACAAAAGCCTTCAAACTGGAGCTCTGGGAGCGCAAATTCTGCACAGCCGGCCCGATCGGGTCATCACCCGCGGCGCCGCCCCCGGGCGTGTCATTGTAGGAGCCGTAAAAAGCGAAATAAGCCTGGTTGATCTTGCGCAAGTGATAACCATTTTCCCAGAAATATTCGCGCCTTGCTTCCATATATCTTTCGGCTTGCTCGATTTTCCCCTGCTCCAACATGGCATCAACATTGACCCGCGTTTTGCGCATCTCAGCCCGAAAATCAAATGGATGAGTGTAGCCTTCAAAAAGCACAGTCGTAATTTCCCTGTCAGGCAAGTGGTAAAAACTAAAGAATTGCGGGTAATAATCGATCATCGTGCGCCGACCAATTTCTTTTCCTGCCAGATTCGCAAGCGTCTCGTTCATCGAGCGCATTTCGTCGCTCTCGAAATAGCGCACACCCAAAGGGTAAAAGCTCAGGTAATTATGCAGCCACTCATGCGCGACAACTTCGGTTAACCAATTGAAGCTGTGCGTGCGCATCACCATCGTCGGATAAGCCCCAATCCCGCCGACAGGTTCAACCAAAGCGGAAAGGTTGAAGATCTCCATGATCTGTCTTTCCAGCTGTTCTTTTTCGATCGAGTCCATGCCAGCTTTGAGATTATAGCTTTCCAGCGTCCCAATGACCTCACGCGGTGAAATGATCAAATTCAGCGGCAGATCGCTGATCTTGAACAAGACCGGCGGAAGGATCTGCCCACCCACGCCAAAACCAAGCTTCAGTAAGCTTCTTTCGGTCTGGTTTTGGACGATCGATTCCGCCACCCTGGCGTAAGCATGCATTCGTCTGGTCTCATCTTCCAGCAGAGCCTGCATTTCTTCAAGCTCTTCAGATGAAAGTGTTGAATTCGGATCTGAACTAGCATTTTCCAGTTCGGTTTCCAGCTCCTGGGTGTAAATGCTTTGGTAAAAATATTGCAAAACAATTTCAGCCTGCTCTTCGTCAGACAAATACTGTTCGATCCCAACCGCGGCGGAACCAGCGCGTTCGATCAAAGCCCTGCTGACCCAGGAAAAGAAGTCAAACCGATTCCAACGGGTCAGATTTCCCAGGGACTCAAAGCTTTGATCAAAAATGATGTTGGAAGTGCTTAACATCAATGAAAAGATGACAAAGAAAAGAAACAGTATCAGGTATCGGAGAAGACGAGCGCACAGTTGTTTCATATCACCTGGATTTTACACCAATCTTCGCTTCCACCTTATGCCTGGGCAATTGCATCTAAATTTCCCAGATAAATTTACTTAGAAGCATATTTGGCGTAAAACATGCTTATTTCACTGCAGTAAATTAGATACATGTGGTGCTGTCCCCTGGTTGTCATCGCGAGGAGCCCTCTAGGGCGACGTGGCGATCTGCCTTAAAGCTTTTGCTTCACAAAAATGGAATGGAAAACTGATTAACTGCAGATTGCCACGCCCCTGACGGGGCTCGCAGTGACAGTCCCTAAGTGAGGTTTTGATTTTTAGATCCACTTTTTTCTAAGCTTGGCTAAAAAGATTGAGCTGATGTTCGTATTTACGCTTGATTCGAATAAAAATCATCTATATTTAGATGCGTTTGCCCTGCACCTTATGCCTGGAATTTCGCTTCTTTCATTGGTTGTATAATAAACGAGTGAAAAATAAAAAGTGAGAAATGATATGAACTCAAATAAAACCGGCCCAATTTTGATTGGAACAATTTTAGTAATGATCTTATGTCTGCTGGTACTCTGCTGCCTGGTGATCGCCTCAATAATCTACTTTGGGGCAACCAAGGCAGATGAATTATCCACTGATCTTCCTGATTTCTTAGAGCCAACCCCTATTGTGACGCTCGATCCAAATCAAAGCAACCTGCTGCCTGAGGTAATCGCGCAGACCCAATTAACCCTTGACACTCTCAATGAATCCGTTGTACCGATCAACGATCCCATTGATCTGGCTGGTCGTCTGGGTGGCAAACCCGGCGTTCCTTCCCAACTGATCGACCCTAACGCCCCTTACGAACTGGGCGCGAAAAAAGAATTTTGGGTGACCAATACCGATACCAACGAAAATTTCAAGGTCAACATGACTCTCCAGTTTGTTGGGGATAACCTCTATTTCTGGATCCAGGACGGCGTAAAATACAAAGACTCCGACCTTCAAAAATTAGCCACGACCTTTGATCAGGAGATCGTACCGACAAACCGCGAATTTTTTGGCAGCGAATGGAACCCAGGAGTAGACGGCGACCCTCGTTTTCACGTTTTGTATGCCGGTGGTCTGGGCGAATATCTGGCCGGCTATTTTTCTTCTGCCGACGAACTTCACCCGGACGCCCACCCATATTCCAACGCGCATGAGATGTTCTTGTTAAACTCTGATACTGTCAGACTTTATGAAAGCTACACCTACGGAACGCTTGCTCATGAATTTCAGCACATGATCCATTGGTACCAGGATAAAAACGAAGAAACATGGGTCAATGAAGGCTTTTCCATGCTGGCTGAGCACATTAACGACCTTGATTCCGGGGGCTTTGACTGGGACTACATGAGAAACCCGGATCTGCAATTAAACAACTGGGGCGGCGAAACCGGCGAGAACGGACCCAATTATGGCGCCAGTTTCCTCTTCATGGTCTACTTCCTGGATCGTTTCGGAGAAGACGCCACCAAAGCTCTGGTTAGCCACGACGCCAACGGCTTTGCCGGCATTGATGAGGTCATGAAGGAACTCAACATCATCAATCCAGACACCGGCAAACCTTATACCGGTATTGAAGTCTTCGCTGACTGGACGGTCGCGAACTGGCTGCAGAAGAGCGGGCTTGATAAAAAGCGCTACGATTACCTGTCTTATACTCCTTTCGATATGAACGCAACCGAAACTCATTACAGTTGCCCGGTAACGATCACAAGCGATGTCTACCAGTTTGGAGTTGACTACATCGAATTTGCCTGTAAAGGCAGCTATCCGCTCAATTTTCAGGGCAGTGATGCCGTCAAATTACTTCCATTTCAAAACCCGCCTTCAGGAGATTACTTTTTCTGGTCCAATCAGGGTGACGAATCCAACATGCGCCTGAAACAGGAATTTGATCTTACTGGAGTCACTGGCCAGGTCGAGTTGGCCTTCAAAACCTGGTACGACCTCGAAACCGATTACGACTATGTCTACATCTCAGCCAGCACAGATGGCGTAAACTGGGAGATCCTGAACTCAGAACGCTGCACGAGTGAGAATCCTTCCGGCAATAGTTATGGCTGCGGATGGAATGGGCAAACGCACACCTGGGTTGGCGAGAGCGTCGATCTGAGCAAATTTGCCGGTCAGCGCGTCACCCTGCAATTCGATTATGTCACCGATGCTGCTGTCAACGGCCGAGGTATGGCGCTGGACGATTTCGCGATTCCCGCCATTGGCTACCAAAGCAACCTCGAAACCGATGATGGTGGCTGGATCGCGGAAGGATTTGTACGAGTGCAAAACCTTTTGCCCCAAAGCTTCACAGTTAGCATAATACGCAATGGCAATCCGAAAACCGTTGAGCATTATTTTGTTGAAGCAGGGAAAAAACTACAGCTGACGATCGATATTAATGATCCCAGACATGAAAGTGTTGTATTGCTGGTTTCTGGAACAACCCTTTTTACAACTGAAAAAGCAACTTACAAAATCGACATTAATTAACTCATTAATGATGAGTTAATTCAAAAAGCGGACAATCTGAATTGCCCGCTTTTTTGATTTAGATACTTGCAATTGCCTCGACCAGGTTATCGTAGTGAGGGAAATAGATGAGAATCCCTATTAATTCCATCGAATCCCGCACGTTATCGTTCAACTCAGCCAGGATCAGTTGACTGTCATTGGATTTCTTGATTTCTTTCAAGGCACGAATAATCGACCACCATCCGGAACTGGAGACAAAACTGATCTCACTCATATCCAAAACGATCGATTTGCGTTTGGCTACCAAATCCATCAGGGTCTTTTCAAGGTCTGGGGCAGTGGCACTATCGATGCGACCAACACCCTTAACAACAATACATCGTTTGTAATCACTAATCGTAAAGTCCATTTGTCTCTTTCTCTACCTTCCAAGTGCTTTCCTCATTATAACAGCTTACTACTGATTGACATGAAAAGATAATCCCTGTTTCAATATTTGGATAAAGGTTAGTGTTATGAATCTTTTAATTATGAAGGCCCAGCTCTTTTAATTTCATATTCAAGTCTTGTGCTAACAATAAATCAATAAAGATTATCATCCAATCTTCTATGTAGAAGAATCTGTCAGGTATAATATCGCCCTATGAAATATCACATCTGGACTGAAGGTTGCCAAATGAACATGGCAGACAGCGACCGTCTCGCCCGCGCTTTGGAAAACCTTGACATTTTAGCAACCGATGACCCTGCCAAGGCGGATCTCATCGTCCTTAACACCTGCGTTGTCCGACAGAGCGCGGAGGATCGCGCCATCGGGCGGCTCAACTCGCTCAAACCGCTCAAAAAAGCCAATCCAGACCTCATCATCGGTCTGATGGGTTGTCTGGTCGGCATCAAAGGCAACCAGGCGCTTGAAAAACGCTTTCCCTGGGTGGACGTCTTTGCCGCTCCATCTGATCCGGAACCCTTCTTGCGTCTTTTGGGCGAGCGCCAGGATCACCTCGATTCAGAAGAATGGCGTCGAAAAGCCGACGAAGTTCTGGATGCCGAATTCGGTGTTACAACTGACGCCCAACACACCGTCAGCGAAAACCTCCCCATCGTTTTGGGCTGTTCGCACGCCTGCACTTACTGCGTGATCCCAAACCGACGTGGCAGGGAACGCAGCCGCGAATCGCGCAGAATTCTCAACGAAGCCAGGATCATGGTCAAGCACGGCGCAAAGGAATTGGTGCTGCTTGGTCAGATCGTAGACCGCTACGGGCTTGATCTGCCCGGTGAAATGCACCTTCCTCAACTGTTGCGTGAAGTGTCAAAGATTAATGGGCTGGAACGCATTCGCTTTCTGACCTCCCACCCCAACTGGATGACCGACGAATTGATCGATGCTGTCGCGCAAACGCCTAAAGTGATGCTCCATATCGAAGTGCCGGTTCAGGCAGGCGATGATGAGGTCTTGCGGGCGATGCGCCGCGGCTACACCAATCAACAATATCGCGACCTGGTCGAACGCATCCGTGAGCGGATCCCAGGCGTTTCCATCGGAACCGATATCATTGTCGGTTTTCCCGGCGAGAGCGAAGCGGCTTTCGGGAACACCTATCAACTCCTCAAAGACCTGCGGATCGACGTCGCCCACCTGGCGCGTTATTCTCCCCGACCGAGCACCTATTCTATGAAATTCCTGCCCGATGACGTGAGCGAAGATGAAAAAATGAGGCGCTTCCGTGCTTTGGAAGACTTACAAAAGGTCGTTGTTGGAGAGATCAACCAAAAATTCCTTGGTCAGATGCAACCGGTATTGTTTGAAAACGAATATCGTGGAAAATGGCGTGGGCGCACCCCCACCAACCGCCTCGTTTTCGTTGAGAGCGAAGAAAACCTCCTTGGTCAAAGCCGTGATGTAAAGATCACCTGGACGGGGCCCTGGTCGCTGCAAGGCGAACTGGCCTAAGAAATCAGCTTATTCCACGCCCTTCTCTGAAAAATCACACAGATCCAGCACCGGGCAGTGCCGGCATTTTGGTTTCCGTGCCTGGCAGTATTCCCTGCCCAAACTAATGATATTCAGGTGCAGATCCTTAAAAGTTGCTGGCTCACCGATCATCTCAAAGTATTGATGCGTTTTTTCCACGTTCAATTTTGGTGGTCGCAATCCGATCCTGCCGCTGACGCGATAAATATGCGTGTCAACCGGGAAAGCTGGCATATCCAACGCAAAAACAAGCACGATCGCTGCTGTTTTGGGACCAACTCCCTTCAGGCTGACCAACCAATCGCGGGCTTCGTCAACGCTCTTCTCCCTGAGCCAGTCCAGGCTGATCTCGCCTCTTTGCTCGCTGATCGCCTGAAGCGCTGATTGAATATTGGGTCCCTTTTGTGCCGCCAATCCGGCAATGCGGATCACTTCCTGCAATTCCTGCGGATCAGCATCGCGCACTTCTTCCCAACTCGAATAAGTTTCCTTTAATTCAGTGAAAGCCTTGTCGCGGTTGATATCGTTCGTGTTCTGTGAAAGGATCGTACAGACCAGCTCATCGACCGGAGGGAGATACTCATGCCATTGCGGTTCCCCAAAAGCTTCCAGCAATCGCGTATGAACAGCGCTTAGTTTTTCTGACCGTCGGCGGTCTTCTTTTTTTAGTTTCATATCACTCAAACAACTGGATCTGTCTGGCAAGACGCATTGTTCCGACCTCAATGCCGCGGAAGTTGCGCAGTATCGGCTGATTAAAGGGGCGGAATGCCTCAGATTCGACCTGCTCGCCAAATCCAAACACTTTCATCAGCTCAACCACCAGCAAATGCGTGGCACGCCTGGTGAGGTCGCCATCGGCAATTTTGAAGCAGATGCCAATTCCTTTGGATCTTGGAGACACAGCCCCAGGTTTGATCCCGATCATCTGAAAACCCTCCGCGCCGCCTTTCGCGACAACTTTTCCTTCCATTACCTGCATCAACACGGTATCGACCTGCCCTGGTCCCGCCACCATCATTGGGTACGAGGTCATCGCGTGGGTGATCTTTTCGCAGGACGTACGAGTGTTTTCGGAAAGGTCTTTCGGATCAACCAGTTTCGCCGCCGCCCAGGCAAAACTGCTCAACGGCATCGCGTAAACAGGGGCGGTACAACCGTCAATGCCAAAGATCATATCGTCCCGATGGACACCGCACATGCCCGCGACGGTCTGGCGAATGGTCTGTTGGACTGGGTGAACTGGTTCCAGGTAGTTTTCCAGGCTCAGCTCACGCATTTTCGCGTGCGCCAGCATTCCGGAATGCTTCCCGGAGCAATTATGCCGGTAAGAATTGGGCTCTTCGCCGCGCATGCGCATTGCCAATGTAGTTTCCTTGTCGGAAGGCCAGTGTACCCCACATTGCAGATCCTCCAAGCCAATACCGACTTTTTCATGCAAGCCTTTTAGCACGCGCACATGCTCATCCGTGCCGGTATGCGAGGCGCACATGATCGCCAGTTCTTCATCATTCAGTCCAAAAAGCTCAACACCGCCCATTTCCACAAAAGGCAGCGCCTGAAAAGGCTTCATCGAGCTGCGTGGAAAGGTCACCAGATCCGAATTTCCATAAGATGCTAATAAACGTCCATCCGAATCAACGATCGCCATTGCCCCCAGATGCATGCTTTCAACAATACCGCCCCGCGTGGCTTCCACCATCGGTTCATAACCAGCACAGACATCCATGTTTTATCCTCTTTCCCGACAATTTAGTTCGTAATAAGTGGTGATTCCCCAATGCAAGCGATTGTAGAACAGATCGCTGTTAAACAAATTGAGCTCAATGATCTTTCCGGAGATGGCAGGGATCTTGGCGTACCATTCGTCTATCGGCGCCTTGCTGGCAGCCAGTTTTTCAAAGACCTTGCCGATATAGGAGATATTGCTCGTCATGACCTTGACCTGATCCTTATTCACCAGCCCGCTGCGTGATGAAACGATCTGATAATCCTTAAATCGTTTGGAAGCAAGCTCCTTCAGGTCCTGCTCCCACCGTTCAAGGTTGGCATAAGCCAAAAAAGGAGGCTCATCGACCAGCACGCTGTCGCCCACGAAAACAACATTTCGCTCAGGAATGATCGCCCAGACGCCAGCCATATTGGAGCCAGGTCGGTGCTCCAGCTTGATCTGCAGATCACCCAAATGCAGGCTTAATTCCTCATCAAAGTTAATCTCCGGAGCCTGCATGCGGTTGCTGCCGGTATGCACCTCATTTCCCTCATATTGGTAAGAATCTTCAACAGCTTTAGCCGCGGAATAGCGACTGCGCAAGGGCGTGATCGTTTCGGAGTGAGCCACGATGGTTGTGTCATTGCCTTTGATGCTCAAAAAGCGGTCATAATTGGTGTCCAGAACGACCATATAACGCGGATGTCCGGTGATCAATCGAGCGGTCGCGCCACGCCAGGTCCCAGCCCCATCCGTTCGAATAGGCGAGTCGATCAGGATGGTGCCCTGATCGTGATGGACGATTCCCGCAAACAGACCCAGCGAATTCTGTTCGATGAAGACGTTGTCAGCAATTTCCTGCATGCTTACCTCCTTATTACAGTACCAGCAATTCTCATTTTATATCTGAGAATGGTCAGGAGACAATTCCTGAACAAGAAAAATGATCGGGTTCGCTCGTGGTCTCCCGACCACGAGCCATATTTTTTTGTCAAACTGAGAATTGCTTTTGCAATACAGGGATTATAGCCATAGGCTGGCTAAAGTGTCAAATATTGCTTGTGCTTTACAAGTTGCGTTTGATTATGGCTGACATAAAGGTCTTCTATCGTTTTTGTCAACTCTATCGGCGTGAAGCTGCATCCCGAAATAGGGGCTTGGATCGAGTGTATTGCTGATCTGCATCTCGTTGAGGTAATGCCCTTCTCCGTCATCCTTGACGATGGAGATATGCAGGTGAATACCGGTCGGAGAGCCAGGATAGCCGGAATAGTTGCCCTGATAGCCGATCAGATCGCCTTTTTTGACCGACTTTTCCTGCGTGCCTGCTGGAAAAGCGTCATCGATCAGTGGATTGCCATCGACGTCAGCCAGATGAGTCATGTACACCCAGATATGACGGCTTGGGTCGAGCGGGTCTTCAGGGATGCGAATGATCACCGAAGATTTCCAGTCGCTTTCACGAGTCAGGAAGCCGTCATAAGGCGCGTAGATCGGGATCACCCCAACCGGATTGCCACCAAAGATATCAAGCCCGGTGTGAAGCTTGAGGGGAGTGAAGGAATCGCTGTAAAAATAGCCGATGAAGCCACTCGTCGGCAGGGCGAACGGGGCGCCCGGGCATTGGTAAAGAGCGGGCAGTTCCCAGTCGCGATGAGCGTCGGGGTTTCGGATGTAATCGTAAACAGCCTTATTGCGCCCTTCCGTCCATGTACGCAGATAGGCAAGCACCTTCTTGCCAAAAAACAGCCCGATCACTGTGACAACTAACAGTGCCAGGGCAAGCATGCTAAGTATTATCTTCTGTTTCTTATTCATGAGCTTGATTCTAATGCAAATCCCAAACTGTTATTAATTTCATAGCTGCTGGAACAAGTTTCCACCATTGGTTTGTTATCATAACCGAATAGTTGCAGATGATAACCCTCAATCAACAAAGTTTTAAAGTAAAGACACCGGAGGGAAAAGAGGAGCTAAGGACGAATTACTTCCATGGTTATAAAACGCATGTGAGCATGAACGCGGAGGGCAATTTGATCACAGGGCTGGAAGTCAGCAGTGGGAATGAATGGGACGGGAAACACTTCACCAGTCTGGTGGATATGGACATGAAGCAGGGTTTGCCTGTAGAAATCTATGCTGCTGATCGGAGCTATGACGATGGGAACAAGCATTTTTATCTGGAACATAAAGGCCTGCATTCCGCGATTTTATTGAAGGATAACCGTCTGAAAAAGAAAGACAGCAACAAAGAAGTCTGGGAAGAATTGGTCAGGACGAAGGAATACCAGCAGGGGAAACGGGAGCGGTATAAGATTGAGCGCAAATTTGGGGAAGCCAAACTGCAGCATGGCTTAGGTCGTTGCCGGTATATTGGATTGGAGAAGTATGGAGTTCAGGCATATCTTACAGCGATCGTGCTGAATTTGAAGCGAATGGTGAAGCTGATTAGCGGAGTTGGTTTAAACTGCCCGGTTTATGGGGCATGTTAGTGCTGAACAAGGGAGGATTGTCGATGTTGGAGGAAAAGAGATGAAAAAGGAGTTAAAAGACCTGGTAAACCGAAGCTGAAAGGCCAAAAATGAAGCTCTGATCAGATTCAAAATGGAATCAATGGTGCTCCTGTCGAAAATACTGCTTTTTTTCAACAATCTCTTGATAGAGGCTTTGCTCAGGGATATCCATAGTAAGCAGTGAATTTTTCAAGGGGGATTCGTAATCAAAGTTTCTCAGAGGTCTAAAGATGTCATCAATGACTTGTTCTATTTATTGCCAGGATGTTGTTAAAAGCAAATCCAGTATTGCTAATGTTGGGGCTGATATTATTACTGGAAACTGACCTTACAGGACTTTTTTTCAAGTTCTTTTTTGAGAATGAATATGCCCAAAACCAAGAGAGCTAGGGATATCAACTTATACGGCAAGCCCGCGAAGGGGAGGGCAATGACCGAGAAGCTGATCCCGAAGACCGTGAAAAAAGAAATGATGCAGGGGGTACAGCCATAGGTAAGGATACCCACAATGAGGGACAGGATGCCCATATTGTCTCCCTTGGTTTTAATGTTCTTTTCTTTTAGGACGTGATCGCTAAGAACCAGCATGAATGCTGAGATCCCCGCCATCACTAAATTGAGCAAAATGTTAAGCAGAACCAGCCAGATCCCAAATTGGCTTGCCATTTTTGAATAGGACAGGTTGAGGTGGTCCAGCGTGAAATAGACAAAGCTAAAAACTGCAAATCCTATTAGCAGGAATTTCTTGTTTAAGTCCACGATCTTGATCATTCGTTTTCCTTTTGGTGTCAGTTTGTTTTCCCAAGTGTTTGGTCACGGGTAAACTCATAAATGAGCTTTCAAGTGTTACCGCATGTGTTTTATCATTTCTGTTTGGTGAGTCTCAAAACTTTGTATAATTTTTGTACAAGAATTAACATAGCTTTTACATCTGCGAGTGGGAAAAAACCGATCGATGCAAAAATATTCTTACAGATTCGTAGTGGATAATGAACTATGGAGAGAGTAAAGCGTCAGAATAAGCAACGAATTGCGATGGTTGAATGCGCGTGGACAGGAGGCCACGCGCAAGCTTCAGAAGAAAAGGTGTGAGCGAAAAGACAAACCAAGTTTCAGCATGGTCAAGAGACCATGTGGTTGACATAAATATACTTTAAAAGAGTAAAAAATACGCGTGGAAAGGCTCAATATTGAAAACTAGGAGCAAACAAACAAAGAAAAATTGAGACTCGATTAAAAGATGGTGGATTCTTACAAAATTAATGAAAGACTTTTTGCGGATTAGGATTTGGTTCAAGCCTTTCTGGCACTAATGAAGAAATGGTCGTCTGTTTTTGAATTGTGCTCCAGACTCAGTCCGTTGCTTATGATAAAGTTTACAATGTCTTCGTATTTCTGTGCCTCATTCTTTACGATACCGTATGAAGTGCGGATATTTTTAAGCCCAAAATGTATGTCAATATGAACGATATAGGGATCGGGATAGGCAACAGGAAATTTCGAATCCCAGATAAACATTCTTCCTCCCTGCTTTAGGACCCGAGCTGCTTCACCTATTGCTTTTCTTTGGGTCTCGTTTGTCATATACATCAGAGAGTAGAAGAAGGTCACGTTATCGAACGATGCGTCTGTAAAAAGTAAATTGGTCGCATCCATCAACCTTTTTTCACAGCAATCCGGGGCTTCATCCAATTCTTCCTGTAAATCATCAATTGCGATAACCTTTCGACCGTAGATTTGGCCAATAACACATTCGCCACCGCCACCTACATCAAGGATGGAACCCTCAAGAATTTCCTGAATCGTTATTTTCATCTTGTATCCTTGTGTTCTATTTGTCAAAATGTTACTCCAAAAGTGATGGTCCTGGGTAGATAACCCATTGTCTTTGTACATAAAATTATTCTCATGAAGTTCCAGCTGAATAAGGTGTTTTCCTAAAACAGGCTTTAAAAAGCAAGAGGTCAGTTGCGCGTGGACAGGAGGCCACGCGCAAACGATATTGGTAAGTGAGTACAATCTCAGAGTTATTTTTGCTTAGTAGTATCAAATGAAATAATTAGTCTTCAATTAGAGGAGGGTAGTCACCCCAGTCGAGCACTTCCCGTGTGCCGGTTTGTTGGTTAGGGGGACCAATGATGCCGTCTTCTTCAAATTTCTCGATCAGTCTTGAGGAGCGGGTATAACCAATTCTCAGCTTTCTTTGCAGCATTGAGACAGATGCCCGTCCTTCTTTTCTAATGATCTTTAAAGCCTCATCTTCGATAGGGTCGGCGTTGGGATCTTTCTCGAGTTCTTTCCAGAGAGGCTCCTGCATCATGGGAAGATGACTACGCGTAGCAATAATCGCTTTATCAGGGCGTTCCGGTGCGCCTTCAAGCGTATTTTGATTGCGCCAGAATTCTGTAACGGCGGAAATTTCATTATCAGACACAAAAACTCCCTGCAGACGGACAGGCGAGGGCGCGTCCGGAGCCTGGAAGAGCATGTCACCTCTGCCTAACAAGCGTTCCGCGCCGGGTTGATCAAGAATAACCTTGCTGTCCACTCCTGATGCAACCGCGAACGCGATCCGAGCAGGGAAATTGGCTTTTATCAGACCGGTAAGGACATCCACTGAGGGTCGTTGGGTCGCGATGATCAGGTGGATACCTGTCGCGCGTGCCAGCTGTGCCAGTCGGGTCAGAGCGTTTTGAGTGTCGTCAGGGGCCAGCATCATCATGTCCGCCAGTTCATCAATGACTACAACAATATAAGGCATGATCTTCTCACCCGCTTTGGTTTGATGATAATTGTATTCGTCAATGTTTCTGGCACCTGCTACCTGGAACATTCGATAGCGCAAATCCATCTCACGTAGCATCCATTGGAGAGCACCAACAACTTTTTCAGCGTCGACAATTACATCAGCCAGAAGGTGTGGAATGCCGTTGTAGACGGTCAATTCAACCCGCTTTGGATCAACCAGCAACAGGCGCAGTTTGTCAGGGGTGAGATTGAGCAAGTAACCGGTCAGAATTGTATTTACACAGACGGATTTTCCAGAACCCGTAGTGCCAGCGATGAGCAAATGAGGCATGGATGCCAAATCAGCGGTGAATGGTTTGCCAGTTACATCTTTACCGAGGGCGAATTTTAAGGGTGATGGATTCGATAGGTATTGTGGGCTTTCGACGACTTCAAGCAAAGATACCAGTGACGTCTTCATGTTGGGTACTTCCACACCAATATAACCTTTGCCGGGAACCGGTGCCTGCATACGAATGCGCGAGGCTTTAAGCGCCATTGCTAGATCATCTGCAAGGCGGGTGATATTGTTTACCCGCACTTTGGTACTTCCGGTACGCGATTCGATATAGTCCGGTTCAACACCAAACATTGTGATCGTTGGGCCACGTCTGATCTCAACCACATTGGCTGGTACATTAAAGGAGCGGAGTGTTTCTTCAATCACTCTTGCGCGGTCTTCATCTGATTCAGTATCAACAGTAGTAGCTATGACTGGATCAAGCAACTGGGTTGGGACGGGTAGTTGCCATTCGGGATCAGTTGTCTCATCCAGGTTCTCTGTTTTTTTCGAGGTTTCAGCTATTGTCTGTAGAGGCTGATGGGTAACCGCGATAGGTTCCGGCTGTTCTTCAATCCTGGATAGGTGAGTATCAGCTTTTTGTACAGCTTTCTCAGCACGCCTCTGACGGGCGTTCCGAACGTCTTGTCCTAATTTATGATGAGTTTTTTGGAGTCTTTTGGTTATCCAGGCTGCTAAATCCGCCATGGATAGATCCACCAGGAGTACCAGGCAAATGAGAAACCAGGCTAACAAAACAAGAGCAGTGCCTGCTTTACCGAGCATAGATCTTAGAAAACCATAAAGCATGGCTCCAATTCGCCCACCACCACTGGGAGAAGCAACCGGTGGAAAAGCTTGGTCAATAAATTCAAACCAAACTAAAATATTGAAAAACAATAGTAATATCCCAACCATACGTTCCAGGTTGACTTTAGGCAGGTGGTCTATGCGGGAAAGCAAGAACCATGCTCCCAAAACCAGGAGAATCATAGGCAAGGCATATAGGCCCCATCCGATATTTTTTTGTAAAGCATTACTCACCCACTGGGTAAGTTGTCCGGATTGAGCTGTTAGAGCACTCAGGAGAATAAGTATCCCGATGAGGATAAGAACAAAACCAGTGATGTCCCGTTTCTGCTCAAATGTAAGTGCTGTTTTTTCAATACTCAAGCGTTCTGGCACGAGTCGAGTTGTTTTTGCCCTGGTTGTTTTTTGCCTGGGCCTGGTAGTGGTTGACCTCGGTTTGGAGGTCGTTCTGGGTTTGCTTGACCGTGTGCCAGTGCTCTTTCGAGTAGCTGTTTTTTTGGTTGTAGGTCGGGTTGCCATAAAAACTCCATAATAAATCTGCTTTGATTATACTCTTTGCAAAAATTGTTGATTACGAACTAAGCAGGTTCAGATAGGTATGATACAGTGAAGGGTTCAAAAAGCACATTGGGATCATCCTGGAGGTGACCAAACCAAAATGAGAAACCCCAATGCGGTAGATCTATCTGCAAAGACATTTTTATCATTTAACCAGGAAAAGAATACCCAAACCGAATGAAACCACCAAACATAGCCTGAAACACCTGGATGCCTGGAGAGTATTACGCCAATGTGGAATGATCGCAAAGGAAGCGACAAAGGTGTTCAGGATCTCACTGGCAATTCTGTACAGCCAGCAAAGTCACTCTGTTCTCCCAGACTAGACGGAAAATTGGAGCGGACCCACAGAAATCATTTGGAAGACCTGAACTTAGAGGTTGGAAGGTGGGAATGCGTTTAAAACAATCTGAGATCGCATCGCGCGCTGGACAATCTGAGCCCAATGAAGTATATTAAACGCTACCACCCGGATTTGATCCCGCAACTGGGTCTCACATCATTGAACCCAAATTGAACCAAAGGTTCCGTTTCACTTTTCGATAGACACTAGAAAAATCCAGTGATAGAGAGCTTGTCTTTGACTTTGCTTTTGAGTAATTGTAACCAGGAATCTGAAGCATGAGTC
>Ga0255343_1001619_pt1 | contig 29283 bp, 25 predicted proteins | sample wastewater_treat_4_FD_192413 | JGI IMG/M metagenome (GOLD analysis project Ga0255343, IMG submission 192413) | Wastewater microbial communities from Lulu Island WWTP, Vancouver, Canada - plant16 | ecosystem: Engineered > WWTP > Wastewater > Unclassified | place: Canada: Vancouver, British... | reverse complement strand
TGCCTTCCACCTGATCTTCATTTCATTGTTCTTATCTTCTTTGACATCAGTTAGATCATTAAAAAGGTATATTGCGCCAAGACCGATACTAAGGCCAGAGGCCGCCATTATGCATGTTAGGACGTTATAATTTCCGCCCGCCATTGTAAAAAGAAGCACGCCAAATATAAACTGCATAACGTTTTTTGGAACATTTAGTGCAGCTGAATTATATATCAGCGCTTCCCTCTTCATGGTTTCTCTAAACACTGCATGTATTTATAAAGGATTTGGTTTGAATTTGAAGAATTAGAATTTTTAAAATCGTACATACCTTTAGTATTTGGAAATAAGAGGAATAAACATATTACCAATATACTAACATATTTTCAATTAATTTCAATTTAATGCATATTTTTAAAAATGATTTATCTTAAAAATATTAATCTAAGCTAAAGAAATATCACGAGAATCTGCATGAATACGGAAAGATTTAATTCAGTGCTCATTTTAATTATTTTGATTTTGTGTATACCCTTAGTTAGGTTATTAAAACTAAGAAATATTGGATTTAATGTTATTCTATTTAATTCTTGGCAATTTTTTTTGTTTTTGTTAATTGTGGCATTCTTATATTTCCTTTCTTCCTATAGATATCGTTGGATAATTTTGCTCCTAGCCAGCTATTATTTTTACATATGCTGGAAACCAGAATACGGTATATTATTGATAATTTCAACATGTATAGATTATTTTTCCAGTATAATGATGGGAAAAGAACAATTAAAAGAAAAAAGAAAAAAATATTTGGTAATAAGTATTATATCCAACTTAGCCTTGCTATTTACGTTTAAATATTATAATTTCTTTAATTCATCTATAACTTCGTTTCTAAACAATTTTAATATTTTCTATAACTTGCCATATTCTCAATTACTTTTGCCTGTTGGGATTTCCTTCTATACTTTTCAGACACTAAGCTACTCAATTGATGTTTATCACGGTAAGATGGATCCTGAAAAAAGATTTGGTATTTTTGCTTTATATGTAGTTTTTTTCCCTCAATTAGTTGCAGGACCAATCGAAAGAGCTTCTCGGCTCCTGCCCCAATTTTATAATAAATATGATTTTGATTACAAGAGGGTAACAGATGGCTTAAAACTCATATTGTGGGGATTATTCAAAAAAGTCGTTATTGCTGATAGATTATCTGTATTCGTTGAACAGGTATATGGCACACCTCATGACTATCAAGGTATTTCTTTAATTATAGCTACTGTATTTTTCGCTTTTCAGATATACTGTGATTTTTCAGGATATTCCGATATCGCAATTGGAAGTGCCCAAATCCTTGGATTCAAGTTGATGGATAATTTCAGAAGACCTTATTTTTCTAAATCAATCCCTGAATTTTGGCAAAGATGGCACATTTCTTTATCTACTTGGTTTAGGGATTATTTATATATTCCTCTAGGTGGCAATCGCGTTGGCAAGTGGAGATGGTACTTTAATCTTTTTATTACATTTTTAATAAGTGGCCTTTGGCATGGGGCTAATTGGACTTATGTTATTTGGGGCGCTTTAAATGGTGCTTATATGCTACTAACTATCCGAAGTCAAGATATTCGGAAAATTTATGTTAATAAGCTAAAATTGAATAAATTCCCATATTTATACAAGATATTGCAAGTTGTTACTACATTTTCCCTAACTTGTTTTGCGTGGATTTTCTTTAGAGCAAATAATCTTTCTGATGCCCTTTATATCTCAAAACATTTATTTGCTGGAATAACACATATTGGTATTATTTTAACAAGCAAAGAACTAATAAAAACAAATATTTTACTCAGCCAGTCAAAAGAAGAATTTATTCTTGCTATTTTAGCCATATTTTTCATGGAAACTGTACATTTGATTCAGAGACATGAAAGTATTAGGCATATGCTGTCAGAAAAACCTGTATATATAAGATGGGCTATTTATTATATCTTGATTTTTAGCATATTATTTTTTGGAGTATTTAATTCCACACAATTTATATATTTCCAATTTTAGAGGGATATCGTGAAGAGAGTAGATTTAAAAATAAAATCTTTTATTATAAAAGGGGCATTACTATTTATTCCTATAATTGTCATAATGGGATTTTCATATTTTGTCATATCTTATTCGGGAGAATTTACTACAGTAAACGAGGTAATCGATAAACAAAAAAATAGTGAGATTATCCTTTATGGATTGGCATACAGTGACCCCACGCCATATTACAAACTAAAATCAGTAATTGATAGAAACCCTAGGATAATTGCATTAGGTACTTCTAGAGTCATGCAGTTCAGATCTGAATTCTTTTTGGCAAATACTGATTTTTATAATGCGGGAGGTGGTGTCAGGAGAGTCGAAAATCTCAATTTGTTCTTAGACAATATCCCTAGTGGTAAAGAGCCGGAGATAATAATCCTTGGATTAGATCAAAATTTTTTTAATCCTAATTGGAAAGATTTCTTGGAAGAAAATAATAAATTATACACTTTTTCAAAAAGAATAGATATATTTTCAAATTCTTGGAGAAAAATTTATTTTGATTATTATAATGGTAAATTTTCTATAAATAAAATACTTGAAAAGGAAAATGGTAGTATAGGGCTGAATGCTATAATGAATAATCGAGGATTCAGAAATGACGGAAGCTATGAGTATGGCAATTTAATCAACGAGTTTAATTCTGACAACAATTCTAAACTAAAAGGATATTTTAGCTTAATTAAGAATGAAGGAAGTCGATTTGAATACTCTAACAAAATATCTGATAATTCTTTATATGAATTAGATAGATTTCTTAGAAGATGTAAAGAGCGAAATATATATGTCATTGGATTTTTACCTCCATACGCCCATGAAATATATTTAGAGATAGAGAGGATGAAAATAGAGTATGAATATTTTTTTGAACTAGAACCTACACTAAATCCTATTTTTAAAAAATATGGATACAATATTTATAATTTCTCTGACTTAAATTCTACGGGTGCAGATGCATGTGAAGTAATAGATGGTACACATGCCTCAGATAAAGCTTACCTCCGACTATTTATATTACTCGCTGAAAATGAAGAAGCTCTAAAAAATGAAACAAATATTTCAAGATTAAAATTTGAATTAAATAATTCAAATTCATGTTATAGTGTATTTACACATAATCATTAAATAATATAGAATATAGTATTGAATGGTAATAAAATGACCGAACACAAACTTTTTGCGCAAAGAATAGGATTAATTGGCTTGACTTACGTTTTGACAACTCTGATAAGAATCTTGTTGGTGCCTATATTGACCAAAAATATGCCTATCGAAGAATACGGTATATGGGTCCAAGTAAATGCTACTATTGGATTAGTACCCCCTATTGTGGGGCTTGGATTGCCATTTGCACTAGTCAGATTCTTAGCTTCCACAGAAGATCGAAAAGATTTGCAAGAAGGATTTTATTCAATTTCTTTTGTAGTTTTATTGACAAGCGGTATAGTTTCATTATTATTCTTGATATTTTCAAAGACTTTTGCCACAATCCTATTTGATAATAATATTAAAGTAGCAATGATAATCCCGGCAATAATACTCCTACAAAGCTTGATTGATCTCCCTATGAATTTGTTTAGAGTATTTCAGAAAATAAAAAGACATTCCTTTTTTTTAATTCTTGATATGTTGTTTACCGTTTCATTTGCTTCGTATTTTATTATTTTAGGCCAAGGTGTGCTAGGCGCTGTAGTAGGCCTTTTAATCTCTAAGATATTGGTATTTTCAGGAATGATGATTTTTGTATTCAAAGAAATTGGCTTTGGATTTCCTAAATTTTTGAATTTAAGAAAATATTTTAACTTCAGTATTCCTTTGTTGCCCAGTAATCTTTCAAACTGGATAATCAATTCAAGCGATAGATACGTGATTACTATTTTTCTCGGAACTGCTTTTGCAGGGTATTTCACACCAGGATATACTGTAGGGAGCTTGATCTTAACATTTGCTACCCCCCTATCTTTTCTTTTACCGCCAGTACTATCAAAATATTATGATGAAAGGAAGTTTAATGAATTTAACAAAGTTCTTAAATATTCAACTAAGTATTATCTTTTGATAGCCATACCTTCTGTTTTTGGATTGTCAATACTCTCAAAAACTTTATTGACTATCCTAACTACGCCTGAAATAGCAAATATAGGATATCTCATCACACCATATACTGCAGTTAGTTATCTTTTATACGGTTTGCAGGGGATTGTTGGAAATATACTGGTCGTTGAGAACAAAACAAGGATAATTGGAATTATTATGTCTGTATCCGCCGTTGTTAATTTAGTCCTAAATATATTAGTTATTCCATTAATTGGTATTAATGGTGCGGCATTAACTACTTTGATTTCATTTATTATAATTTTTGTAGTTGTTCTATACTATTCTTTGAAACCAAAATTATTTACTTTTGATATTAATTTTATAATAAAGAGCCTATTGGCATCGAGCCTTATGTCCCTTGTAGTTATTTATCTAAATCCAGCTAATCTCAATAATTTATTATTTACAGTTGGCATTGGTGCCGCCCTATATTTTGGTATTATATTCTCCCTAAACGGAATAAACAAAGAAGAGATTAAATTTTTCAGAAGGATTGTATCCAAATGATAATTTAAATGATCAATAAAGAATTTTCCTTATTATCTCAACGTTTTTAAGATCATCATTAAGTGATTTTCTTGGAGTTTCTAAAGTTATATAAGTTGTATTTTCTTTGGAATGATTTTTTACCACATCCATTAAATAATTTAAATTATAGTTGCCTTCCCCAAAATTTAGGTGCTCATCTTTTTCATAATTCGTTCTACCATCTGCAATATGGAATAACTTAGGCTTTAATTTTAGGAAATTCTCAATCAAATCCTTATAATCTATATTCAAACTTGAAGCAGCTTTTATGGCATGATTTAAATCAAGGCAGAAAGAAAATTTATTCCCCATAAGCACTTTAATTTGCTCTGGATTGTAACCAATCATTTTTTCATTATTGATCCCTACCTTAGGCATATTCTCAATATGAATTCTATTGTCTTTGATATTATCTAAAAAATCTAAAGCGTTTTCTATAGAACCATATCCTGGATGCAAAACTAAGCATTTTGCTTTTAATTCATCGACCCAAAGAATGCATTCGTGTATTAACTCTAGATTATAATCTTTTATTTTAGGATCAGCTATGTTTAATCCATGATTTTCTGTTGTTATATGTATAACATATGGAATCGACATATCCTTAAAATAGTCTAAACTAGTATTTGGAATTGGAGTCAATTCAATATATTGAAATGTACCCTCCATAATTAATTTTTTTGCATCATCAATAAGGCTTTTATTAGTTGACCACAGTTTAAGGCCAAAACTTATATTCATGTTTTCACATTTGCTTTTGATTTTATAATATCTATTGATTCAAGAATGGCTAAAGAATAATGTATATAAAGTTGATTATAGACCTCATCAATACTATTTTTATCTTTAATATCGATAAATTTTTCATATATTACTTTTCCTTCATCTACTCTTTCATCCATATAGTGAACCCCAACGCTAGCTAAATTATTTTCATCTTTAATAAATCGCCCTATAGGATTGGATCCTTTATATTTATATAAACATGGATGAACATTAATACATCCAAATTTAGGTATTTTTAAAATATCTATCGGAACTATCTCTCTACCGTGAACAGATAATAGTAAATCGCTTTTATATAAATATTTAATAAAATTAGAGTCCTTTATAGAATCAAACGTGGGTATCTTTAATTTATTTGCTAAAATTTTTACACTATCGTCATAAGCTACAACAGATAAGATCTTACATTTTGTAGATTTTAAAGTAAGTAATCCTATAAAACCTGCCTGTTTTCCACCTATAAAACAAATCCTAAGCTTTTCCATATTTTTAAAAGTCCTTCCAGATTATCCATTCATCTTTTTTTATGTCGCGTTTTACTTTTCTTCCTATAATCAAATCTATATATTTAGGTTTAATTCCATACCCTGGACGCTTAACAGTTAACATTTCTTTTGTTACTTCTGTATCCTTTTTAATGTCTACTTTTGCGTGAATGCTCCTCCTGGCTTTAAGGTACATTTCTTCACTTTCTAAATTTGATTTTTCTTTAATTCCGTTACCAATTGATTTTTCTACATCCCTTATGTTTGAAATCATTTCCTTTAGTTCAGGTGGCTCTATAGCAAAAGAGTGATCAGGGCCTTTCATTTTTTTATCTAAGGTGATGTGTTTTTCTATGACTTTAGCCCCCATAACTACAGCAGCTATAGATATATGGATTCCTATAGTATGATCGGAAAAACCAACAGGAAGTGAAAAAGCGTTTTCCATTGTTTTAATTGTTTTAAGATTAACAATTTCGGGTGGTGTGGGATAAACAGAGTTACATTGCATTAAAATAATTTTTTCATTGCCAACTGATTTGGCAGAATTTATAGCATCTTCAATTTCACCTAAATTTGCCATTCCGGTAGAAATGATAATTGGTTTATTCTTTTTTGCAATATATTTTATAAGCTCAAGATCAACTATTTCAAAAGATGCTATTTTGAAGGCATTTACATATTTATCCAAAAGATCGACAGCTTCATAATCAAATGGTGTGGCAAGAAATTCTATATTTTTTTGAAGGCAATAGTCATGAAGTTCTTTTATCCATTCACGAGGAGTTTTAATTTCTTTTATTAAATTATACACATTTTTATTTTTCAAATAACTAAAGTCAGGAGTATATTTAGAATATAAATTTTCTTCATTAAATATTTGAAATTTTACGGCATCTGCACCTGCATCATGGGATATGTCTATAAGTTTTTTTGCTAATCCTATATCGCCATTATGATTTGAACCTATTTCAGCGATAATAAAACATGAATTATATTTTTTTTGGATAATTCCCAACAATTTATTAGTAATAATATCACCTTTAGGTAAGACGTTTAAATCCTGAATGAGCTACTGGGCCTTTTAATAGAGTTTTTACATTATCTTTTTCAATGGAGTTTTTAATAATTCTGAAAACATCATCAATACTTTCAAAATAATTAGTTAGTAGTTCTTCAGTGTGTGAATACGATACATAAACTGAATTGGAAGCTAAATATCCCCTTTCAAGCATTTCTTGAATGAACAATGTTTTGAGTTCTTGTGAATTGTTATAGTTAAAAAAGAAGGTTATTAGAGAATAAGGCCCTTTGATTGTAATATCTAAATCTCGCTCTTTTGCAATTTTATCCCAATTTTCTCCTATAATTTGCCCTATCTTAGCAATATGTTCCCAAGCTTTTGATTTTTCTAATTTATGAATAGTGGCGAGAGATGCAGTTGGACCTATTCTTTCAGTCCAATAAGTACTGCTAATAAAACTTTTTTGTGCATAATCCATTATCTCTCCCCTCCCGATAACTGCCGCCATTGGGTATCCATTACTCATTGCTTTAGCAAATATTGCCATATCTGGAGTAACATTATATTTAAGATGGATACCACCAAGATTATTCCTCCATCCAATTGAGATTTCATCAAAAATAAGAACAGCCCCAATTTCTTCTGAGACTTTTTTTATTTTTTCTAGAAATTTATCTTTTGGCTCATCATGCCTTAATGGCTCAATTATTATAGTGCCTACGTCATTATTTTCAACAATTTCGTATAGCTGACCTATGTTGTTATATTCAAAAGGTATTGAAGTGTTAATTAATCCGCGAGGAACACCCAAAGGATTTAAACCAGGAAGTAAATGGCCGTCCAGATTTTTATTATCTGACAAATTACTGGCTAAATACCAATCATGCCACCCATGATATCCACAAAAAGCTATTTTATCTTTTTTTGTGTATGCTCTAGCTAATCTTATTGCTAGTGTAGATATTTCTCCACCACTTCTTGCAAATCTAACTTTATCTGCCCAAGGGTGAATTCTAATTAGAGTTTCAGCCAATTCTACTTCTTCCTTTGAATTCAAAGTGCACATTGAACATTGATCAATCACTTTTTTTACTTCCCTATTGACATCCTCATCTGCATACCCAAGGATGCAACACCCAACCCCCATTAAAGACATATCAATATATCGATTGCCGTCCAAATCAATTATTTCAACGCCTTTTGCGCTTTTATAGTATGATGGCCAATGTTCAGGAAGAAACATTTCTGAACGTTTACTTAATAATTGTGTTCCTCCTGGAATTATTTTTTTGGATTTATTCCATAATTCAATTCCTTGATTAGACATAATTAACATCTCCAATATTTTTATCTTCTATTAAAGATTTTTCGTATCCCTCATTTCTTTTAATTTTATTATTAATCTCCAACATATACGGATTATTTTCAATTGTTAAAATAATATCCTCAATAGTAAAATTCTCTATATTGATATATTTTATAATTTCTTTAATTAAAACTAAATCCTCTTTTTCATCAATAGTTAACCTAATGTTTGATAAGTCTTTTTTATTAAATAAATTCACAATTTTAAATAATTTATTATTTTTCCAAATATATGGGGTTACATGTTCTCGTTCTGAGTTTAGTTTAGCTTCTTTCCATGCCTTTTCTAAAGAAATAAATGAAAACACTTCAACATCCAAACCATCAGGGAATGTTGGTGGTTTAATATTTGAAGTATAATCAGATTTAGCTTCTAAATGTAATCCTATCACTTGATCAATGACTACAGGATCAATAAAAGGGCAATCTCCTGTTATTCTTACTATAGTATCTACTTTATACTTTTTTGCTGCATTATAAAATCTATCAAGTACATCATTTTCACTTCCTCTAAAAAAGTCTATATTTTTTTCAATCGCAATTTGTATTAAAACATCGTCATCTTTTTTCGTAGTTGTAGCTAATATTACTTTCTCAATTAGAGTGGATTTGCCAACTCTGTCAATTACTAAAGATATAAGAGGTTTACTCCCAACTCTCTCCATCATTTTATTAGGGAATCTAGTAGACCCCATCCTAGCCTGTATTATGGCGGCTATCATAATTCAATCATCACACCTTTATCAGAAGATTCTTTTGCAGATAAAACTAATCTGACGTCATATATCCCTTCATCTAGGCTCATTATTATTTTTTTACCAAAAACAATAGAGCTAATAAAGCTAGTTATTTCTTCAATATAAGTTTCATTATAGTCGTATTCAATTTCATATTTTTTTGTTTCATGTTCTTCTATAATTCTTAATAAATTTTTATTAATATCTGCTTCAATGTTTCCTTTATTACATATTATTTTTATTGTTCTGTTGGGTTTCCTTTGTAAGTAGTCTAAATGTATGTTAATTGTGTAGTCCTTAGTCGATTTTAATAAGAGTTCAGCGTTATCTTCGGTATTAATGTTTAAATCACTATTTTTATTCGCGAAGCAAAATAGTTTTTTCATTCTTCCAAAGAGATACACTGAATAATTTATCTCATGAATAGCATCAAGTAAAATTCCTCCCCCCATAGATTTCTTTGCACTGTAGCTAGTCCAATATTCAGTGTTGGGCCTCCAATTGGGCAAATAAGATCCATATTCTAATCTAGCCCCATATATGTCTCCTAACTCCTTATTATCTAATATTTCTTTAATCTTTAATATCAATGGATGATAAATTAGATTATACCCAACTTGTAATTTGATGTTATTTTTCTCAATAGCATTCTTGATAGATTCTATATTCTCAAGATTATCTAAGATTGGTTTCTCAACAAATATGTTCTTATTATTTTGGGCAGCAGCTAAGATATATTCGCGGTGAAGATTATTTGGAGTGCAAATTATTATGTTATCGTTATTTTTAATACTATCAAATACATTATTTGACTTTTTTACATTAAAGTTCTTTTTTATATCTTCCATTCTTGAGTTGTCTAAATCAAATATTTCGATATTAGTATACCCAATTTTTATTAGATTTGAGATATGCCTTTTGCCTATTGATCCACAACCAATAATCAAAAATTTCATTTGTGGATGAATATTTGTTATTTTCATAATTACTTTATCAAACACTTTGTCTTCATGCTTAATTGCTTTTTTCACAATCATTATTACTCGAAATCCAACTTTTTCATAAACTCTTATTGCTCTTTTATTATCTGCAACAACTCCCAAATCAATAGAATCGAGTTTAAGAGTATTCCATGCATAGTTTATAATTAAAGATGTAGCTTCAGTTCCTATCCCTCTATTCCAATATTTTCTATCTCCGACCATAATACTAAAAGTAGCCTTTTTATTTTCAAAGTCAATTGGTTCCAATTTAAGATTTCCAATATGAGCATCGTTTGATTTATCAAATATTCCTAAAAACAAACAATTACATGACTCATTTTTTTCTAGTATATAGTTTTTAATTTCATCAATATTCGCCTTTTTTGTTTCGAGATATTTATTTACATTAGAATCGTTTAACCACTCACAATATTTTTCTGTAGCATCTTTATCGTTTAGAGTTCTTAAATAAATCTTATTACTTTCTATCCTATATTCTAATTTCATAGTTTAACCTAGCCTTAGAGTTATTCCGGCGTTGACAATATATATTTTTGCTCCTGATACTATTTTGATCAGTAAAATGGAATATTATTACTTGTTATAACTGCAAAAACATCACAAATCTAAATGTAATTGACGAATCTTTAAGTATTCGTAATCTCCATTGATGGCAATGTACATCAAAGAAAATTCAACAATTGATTTAATAAAAGCTATATTTGTATAGTTAGTAATTATGTTTCCAAATTTTCCCACCTGGGAATATTTTTTTCTAGATTAATCATATCTTATTTTGTTCTTATTGTACTCAAATCTTCATTTAAGACATATCCTAGAGATTTTACAATTAAATTAAAATTCGACATATATACTCAAATATTACAATCATAAGTTTTATCCCATTCATCCATATCTGGCAAAGGTCTGCCTTTTGGAATTTCTTTAACATTGGGATTATGAGGAGATATCGTATGTGAAAGTGCAATACCTAAAAATTCTTCTTCGCTTATTCCTACATATTTTAAAAATATGTCTAAACTAGCCGGCCTTTTTCCATCATATCTTTTTATTAACTCTTTTGCTTTTTCTTTATCAATTCTATCGTTTCTTAAATCTAAGCTCATCAGATGTGCAGTTCTGCCAAATCCTCTTTTCAAATATTTCAGATAGTCTCTTACCCCTTGAAATTGACACTCAATTTTTTCATACCAATACTCATCGGGTATTCCTTCTACTTTATTTCCTTGCCATCCGAGTTCATTTCTTATTATTTCAGCATGTTTTTTTATGTCCCACGGTATGTAGCTACCCAAACAAATTGATCTATAATTAATTGATCTTAGCTCTTTTATATCTGGGTATGTATATGGCCTTAAATCGCGCATATCAACTTCCTTATTTAACATGTAATACATATCTTCAGCATTAATGCCTAAATTAACATACCGATTAAATCTTCTTTCATCCACTTCTTCTTCCTCGTCATATCCGTAATAAGAAGTGTATTCGGCGCTTGGCTCGCCCCATATTACTAATCCTACTTTAAGTTGGATTGCAACTTGCATAGGGTATGCAAAAATACCAGTATGGCAGTGCCAACAAAAATCTCCTTTTCGTTTAAGTGATTCTAACATTAATTTTTTAACTACTTGCCAATTGGGCCTAAAAAGATGATAATCTACCCCTAATTTTTTTGTAGTCTTGATGTTATCTTTAATTATTTGTGGTCTAAAAAAACCATGATCAAAACAAACTAAAAGAGGTTTTAGCTTAAATTCTTTAACTAGGTAATACGCTGTATATGTTGTATCTTTTCCCCCACTAAAGGGAATAATACAGTCGTATGGGCCCTTTCCCCTATATTTTTCAATTATTTGTGATAATTCTTTTTTTCGCTCATTCCAGTCTATTTTTTCTTTTTTAAATTCATGTTGTCTACATACATTACAAACTTTTTCTTCATCAAAAAAAATAGTTTCTTGAGTTTCAGGTAATAAGCATTTATTACAATACTTTAAATTACAATAAAGATCATAATTGTTTGGAGAGTTGTTTTTACATTTAGGGAAACTATCTCTATTTGCCATATGAAAGATATGCCTAGTTTATTTATTAATTTTACTATAATTATTTTCACTTTTTTAACAGCTTCCATAACATTTGATATATCTTTATCATTCATTTTTTGAAAAAATTGGCAACATATAATCATTTTATAATATCTATTAAATTTAGAAAGGCCGGTTTATATCCAAATTCTTTTTGACAATAAGGAAAATAACGAATAGATGTATAGTGGGTATTAAATACCTATAATACTATATTTTAGTTCTAGGAGTATTAAAATATTTTTTTATTTGTACCAAGTTTTCTAATTTAAAATATATCGGATACAAATGATATGAAGATTTTGAATTATATTTTTCAACAGTTGTTTTGATTTCTCCAGCTTATTAAATTTTTTATCGTATATCTACTCTATCTTCTTTCTTTTTCTTTTTTTCTTTCTTTCTTCTGAACTAAAAATATGCAATAACTCCATCACTAAATATTTTGGTATCACTCATTATTTTAGATAAAAGGATACTCTGAATAGTTTTACCTTATTACTGCAATATGGACTAGAATTGCATTTGCAATAAAAAGTCATTAAGGTATTAGTTGCTTCATATTTCCTAAAAATGCCATAACTAAGATTTGCAATGTGAAGAGCTGTAATTCCAAAAAGAAATCCAACAGAGTTTTAATTCCATGGCATATAGTAACTTCATTTTCTAATTCATAATCTTGTCATTGTTTAAGTTTAATATTTCTTACAATTAATTAATTCTTTTAATTGGTTGATATTAATCCAATTATTATTGGTATCGCTTGAATATTTGAATCCTTCTTCTAACATTTTACCATTTTCTGGATTACTTTCCCGCCAAAAATTATATTCTGGATAGATGACATAGTAGCTTTCAAACTCTAATGAGTGTCTTGCCTCATCTTCTGTTAATAGCACTTCATGGATTTTTTCTCCCGGTCTGATACCTATGATCCTTTTTTCACATTCAGGAGCTACAGCCTCGGCCAGATCAATTAATTTCATGCTAGGAATTTTTGGTACAAAAGTTTCGCCACCTTTCATCTTTTTTATGCATTCAATGACTAATTTCACCCCTTCCTCTAGACTTATCCAAAATCTTGTCATTTTTGTATCAGTAATTGTAATTAATCCATTTTTCTTTTGCTCTAAAAATAAGGGTATAACACTGCCTCTGCTACCGATAACATTTCCATATCTTACAACACTGAATTTAGTTCCTTTATCTCCGGAATAAGAATTTCCCTGTACCAGTAGTTTTTCTGCCGTCATTTTAGTTGCACCATACAAATTAACAGGGTGTACAGCCTTATCTGTACTTATCCCTATGACTTTTTTAACACTGTTATCAATAGCCGCGTCAATTACATTAATAGTGCCATCAATATTTGTCCTTACTGCTTCTATTGGATTGTATTCGCAAGCTGGAACTTGTTTCATAGCAGCTGCATGAATTAAAAAATCAGCTCCAGATGCAGCCCTATATAATCTATCTTTGTCCCTAACATCCCCTATAAAAAATCTCAGTCTATCATCCTTTAGTTCCTTTTGCATTTTAAATTGAAGGAATTCCCCACGAGAATATATTCTTATAGATTCAGGATTGTGTTCTCTTAGTAATATTTCAGTAAATTTTCTACCGAAAGACCCAGTCCCTCCAGTTATTAAAATAATCTTATTATCAAAATCTGAATTATTGATATTAACACCTCAACTAACATCTAATTTACAATTACTAGATAATTCTTTTTAAACTTAACTTTTGCTTATACTGGAAATATATATCTCCTTAAAATTTAAGAATATGTAAAATTTTATAAGTTATGCACGCGTCTCAAAATATTAAATAACAAAATATCAAAGATTCTCAATATTTACTAGACTTAAATCTTTATCTATTGATATTAAGAATGATATTTTGATGTATACATATTAACTATAAATAAAAATAAATTATAAATAATAATCTATTGAAGAATTTGGGTAGAAATTTAATGTGCGACTTCAATGATTTCAATTTTGAAGACAAAAATTTTATAATCTAGATGATACAATTGACTATCAAATGGAGATTTGATATGAACTTTATCCCATATGGTTTACACTCCATTGATCAAGAAGATATCAATGAGGTAATAAAAGTATTAAAAACTGACTGGCTAACTACCGGCCCAAAGATAAAAGAATTTGAGGACGCATTATGTAATTATGTGGGGTGTGAAAATGCCGTTGTAGTCAATTCAGGTGCATCTGCTCTCGATATTGCAGTACAGAGTTTAGACCTCCCCAAAAAATCGGAAATCATTACTTCCCCTTTCACATTTGTTGCAACTTCTAATTCCATATTGTACAATAATCATAAACCAGTGTTTGTAGACATCGAAAAAGAAACTAGAAATATAGATCCAAAAGAAATTGAAAAAAAAATTACAAAAAAGACTGGGGCAATTATATATATTGATTATGCAGGTCATCCGTGTGAAATAGATGAAATAAAAGAAATTGCTGATAATTATGATCTTTTGTTAATTGAAGATGCCTCGCACTCAATAGGCGCAGAGTATAAAGGAAAGAAAATAGGAAATTTTGCCGACATGACTATTTTTAGTTTTCATCCTGTTAAGAACATAACTACTGGTGAAGGGGGAGCAGTTTTAACTAATAATCCTAAATACTATGAAAAGTTAAAAATGTTAAGAAATCATGGGATAAATAAGGAAACTAAAGAACGTTACGGAAAAGAAGCGGGATATGAATACGATATGAAACTTCTTGGGAGGAACTATAGAATTACTGATCTACAATGCGCCTTAGGATTGTCTCAATTAAAAAAATTAAATTTATTTGTAAGAGAGAAGAAAAGATTATCTGAAACATATAATAAATATTTGTCAGAACTTGAATTCATTGACATTCCAACTAACAAAGCATATGTAAAACATGCATGGCATTTGTATACAATTTTAATAAATGATATGGATCGTGATGATATTTTTATCAAACTCCGAAAAATGAATATTGGTGTAAATGTTCACTACATTCCAATTTATCATTTTACATATTACAAAGAAAACTTTAATTTCAAGCCTAAAAATTATCCAGTAACGGAAGAAGTTTTTCATAAAATTATTTCATTACCTTTATTCCCAACTATGTCTTCAGAACAACAAAATTACGTAATTGATAATCTATCAAAACTAAGTAAATAATGATAATGAAATCCCTATAGTGGTGTAGCAATTGGATACAATTGATATTATTAAAGAAATTGAAACAACTTATGACGTTGAAAGTATAGAAGTCAATGGAATCCAAATATGGCCATTTCTAAGATCTATATACTTTGGTTTTATAGATAATACAAATCTTAATGTTGAATACTATAAAAAAATAACGAAAAATGAAAAATTATTTAGATTCAAAAATGTTTTTTATGGATTAGGGGCTATTTCTAGAAAATATGATTACGTAATTTTTTCTGATACAATGGAAAGACGACTTTGCAATGGAAAGTATATTAATAAAATATTTGAAACTTTGATAGAAGAGTTAGGGCACGACAATATACTGTTAATTGAAAATGCTGCGTATGGTACTCATTACCCTAAAAGTGTTATCTCTACAAAAAATATAATATCTCTTGAACTATTTCGCTTCTTTTGGTATTTAAATCCATTAAAACTCAATTTAATAAAAATTAAAAATAAAAATATTTTGGATCAAATTAATGAAAAGTATTCAATTAACATTGAATACAATAAACTAATTATTAAATTTATTTTTTTTAAAAAGCTATTTGGTATTTTTTTTAGCATTTATAAACCAAAAATAATGTTAATTAGCTCTTATTACGATATAATATATCAAGCTGCTATATACTCTGCAAATAAAAAAGGAGTAAAAACTATAGAATTTCAGCATGGAATAATAAATGAGGAGCATTATGCATATAACATATTTGGAGATTTTAATAGAATGTTTTTTCCAAAATATCTTTTTGTTTTTGGAAAATCTACAAAAAAAGTTTTTGGAAAAAATAATAAGTTCATAGACAAAAATAATGTTTTTCCTGTTGGATATATGTATCTCGATTACATTGATTATTCATATAGGCCCAATGAAGACATTATTACACTATTTGAGAATTTTAAGGAAAAGTACACAAAAATAGTTTCTATCTCTTCCCAAATAGGCTTAGAAGACGATATCATTAATTTCTTAAAAAAAGCCTCAGAATATGATAAAAGAATTCTATATATCTTTATTCCCCGTAATCAAAACAAGGATTACTCTTGTTATGCTTTTCCGAGTAATATTATTACACTAAATAAATTAAATGTATATGAAACTATTAAATATTCAGATTTTCATGTAACCGTTAATTCGAGTTGTGCAATAGAAGCTCCTGCGCTAGGTGTTCCAAATATTCTAATTAATATCAAAAATGAATCTAAGAGGTACTATTCTAAAATATTAACTAATCCTGAAGTGACAAGATTTGTTGACACGCCTGAAGAATTCGTTAACTTAATACAAAATTGGGCCCCCAAATCAAAAGAAGAAATAAAACAATTACATGAAGGGTTTTATACTAAAAATCATAAAGAAAGCTTAAAAAAAGCATTGGACAAAATAATGAATGATACTAAGCTATAATTCCTTATGTATTTTTAGGTGTATTAATGATCAATAAAGAAAGGCCTTACCAGATTTGCAACAGATGTGTGATGGACACAACTGATCCCGACATAATTTTTGATAAGAATGGAGTTTGCAATCACTGCAAACGTTCCGAATTATTAATGGGTGCACCTCCATACTCCCTTGATGCGGAAAATAAAAAAAAATCACTGGAAAAATTAGTAGAAGAAATCAAAGAAAAAGGAAGAGGAAAAAAATACGATTGTATTATCGGGCTAAGTGGAGGAACTGATAGCACATATGTGGCGTATATAGTTGTAAATTTAGGATTGAGGCCTCTTGCTGTTCATTTGGACAATGGCTGGAACTCTGAGCTATCGGTAAAGAATATTGAAAATACAGTAAAAAATTTAGGCATTGACCTTTATACATATGTAATCGATTGGGAAGAATTTAAAGATCTACAAATGGCATTTCTAAAGGCATCTACACCTGATTCAGAGATACCAACTGATCATGCCATCTGCTCTGCCCTTTATCAATTAGCACGAAAGCATAATGTAAACTATATCTTAGCAGGCACTAATCTAGGTACCGAATCGATTTTACCTGCTTCTTGGTCACATGGCCACTCCGACTGGAAATATATTAAGATGATCCAGAAAAGATTTGGCTCTAAAAAACTTAAAACATATCCGCACCAGAGTATGATTGATCTGTTCATAGATGTGAAACTAAGAAAAATCGAATGGATACATATTTTAAATTATCTCGATTATGTAAAAAAAGACGCTATAGAAATAATTGAAAAAGATCTTGGATGGAGAAACTACGGCGGAAAGCACTATGAATCCATATACACTAGATTTTTTCAAGGATACATACTTCCAAACAAGTTTAACTTTGACAAAAGAAGAGCACACCTGTCAAGTTTAATAATGTCTGGTCAATTGAGTAGAGAAAAAGCATTAGAAGAGTTAAAAAAAAATCCCTACCCTAACATGGAATTACAAGAAAAAGATAAAAAGTTTTTTATGGATAAATTTGGAATTGATGAAGATGGGTTTAATAAAATAATGAAATCTGAATCTAAACGATTTTGGGATTATCCCTCTTATGAAAAATCTAACTTCTGGAATTGTATAAAATCAATATATTATAAAGTTTATAAGAGAAACAAAAATTTTTTGTGAAAGTATATGCTTGTAGTGGTTAATTGTGGAATTGGAAACATTGAACTCATTGTAAATACAATAAAAAGAGTTGAGAAAGGACCATTTTACCACCACAATAAGAAATAATTGAATCTGAAAGTAAATTAATTCTTCAAGCATCTGACTGCATAATCTAGTGATTGATAATATTGAAAGTAAAAATTTGGAAGAAATCCTAATAAAAAGGTGTTAAAAGAAAAATTATCTTTATTGGAGTCAATATGACAATGTTAATGGCTTATTCAGAAAGAAAAGAGTTAAAAAAATAGATATAATCCATTTAAGTTAAGTATATAATATAAAAACGATAGCAATCAAAAAGGTATATTAATGAAAAGACATATCAAGATATTTTTGGGATTAATTTCCGACCTGCTTTTCCTACCGTTAATTTTGTTATCCCTATTTATTCTTAAATTAGCTAAAAAATTCTATAGTAATACTAGGCCCACCCCTTCAATTTTTATGGGCACTATGCCAATAAATAATTGGGTCACGATAAGAGATGGCCTAAAGAAAAGGGGATTTGATACAATTTTTTTAGTTCATAGGGTACCAAAACATGAAAAAAACATCATAAACTATGATACTCTAAAACTTATTAAATTCATGCCTTCGTATTTGCAAGAATACTTTATTTTCATTTGGGCAAATTATCGATACGACCTATTTATCATGCCTTTTAAAGGGAGGATACTTGATAGACATGTTCTCCTTAATTGGCTTGAACTACCCCTCTTAAAAAAAATGAATAAGTTGATTATTCTCAATAGCTATGGAGGGGATGTCATGACGCCTAAAATGACGCTTTCCTCAAAAAACTACAAATACAGCATAATTGAGGGTTATGAAAAATCTCCAAACTATTCTAAGGTCGATGAGAATTATATTGCAAGAAATAGGGATTATTGTGAGAAATGGGCAGACCATATTATCAGCGCACTTGATCAGGTAGAATACCTCACCCAAGTAGATAGCTATTTTCATATGAGGTGCATTGATACAGGATCAATAAAACCAGTCTTTGATATAGATAATGACAAAATAAAAATATTGCATGCAACTAATCATAGAGAACTAAAAGGTACAAACTATTTAATTGAATCAGTTAACATATTAGAAAAAGAAGGAATAGAAATAGATTTAGTTATACTTGAAGGAAAGCCCCATAGTGAGGTCATAGTTCTGATAAAGAAATCAGATATAATCGCTGACCAGTTTATCATAGGCGCATATGGAAGGTTTGCAATTGAGGCTATGGCATATGGAAAGCCTGTTCTTTGCTATTTGAGGGAGAATCTTTTTGATAAAAATCCAATATGGAGAGAGTGCCCCATAGTTAATGCAAATCCGGACGATCTAAAAGAAAAATTAAAAGAGCTTATAATTAATAAAAATAAAAGAATTGAAATAGGTAAAAAAAGTCGATATTATGTTGAAAAGTATCATTCAGTTGAATACGTTGTGGGAAAGTTAGAATCAATAATCAGTGAACTTTATGGAAGAAACCAAAAAAACAACTAAAGATTATTGGGAAAATTTGTGGAACAATGAAAATAAGTACAACAGGATAGATGTTAAATCTTTGGATTTTAAGACTTATATAAAAAATTACCACTATAGAAAAGTCTTCAAAAAATTAGACTCCGTGTTATCTAAATTACCCAAAAATGCGAAAGTACTAGAACTCGGTTGTGCAAATTCTCCATGGCTTCCTTTTTTAGCAAAAGAATACGGTTTTAGTGTAGAGGGCATAGACTATTCAGAAAAAGGATGCAAACTTTGTGAAATAATTTTAGCAAGTGAAGGAATCAGAGATTACAATATTGTATGCTCAGACTTTTTTGACGTCTCTAAAGAAATAAAAAACCGGTATGACATGGCTTTCTCATTTGGTGTTGTAGAGCATTTCAAAAATACTGATGAAATAATAACTATTTTTTCATCTTTTCTAAAAGAAAATGGCATCTTGATCACTGGAATCCCAAACATGGGAAGTTTTTATGGGAAACTGCAGAAATTCTTCAGCAAGGAGATATACGAATTGCATAATCCGATTAATCTTAATAGTCTTTCAAAAGCATACTCTCAAAGTGGCCTTAGAATCCTGAATATGTTTTATCTCTATAATTTTAATTTAAACAATATTAATCCGGGTAATTCCCAAAGGAAAGTGCTATATAAAGTTTTGAACAATAAACTATCAAAGATAACATTCATCTTAATCGATTATATTTTATCTGGTATTGGAATCAACAATAAATTCCTTGGCTCGTATATGATTATTTTAGGTGCGAAAGTCAAACAATAATCTTTTATTGAGGAATTTGTCTGTAATATTGATGTGTGGGATTAATGGATTCAACTTTGAAGACAAAAATCTTATTGAAAAGATGAATCGTTTGCTGAAACATCGCGGACCAGATTCAAATGGCAAATATACTGATTCAAGTGTTTCTCTTGGCCACACTAGGCTTTCAATTATAGATTTATCTTCTGCAGGAAATCAGCCTATGTCAAACGAAGATGAAAGTGTTTGGATTACATACAACGGTGAAGCATACAATTTCAAAGAGTTAAAAAACAATCTTAAAAAAAAATATAAATTCAAATCTGAAACAGATACTGAAGTTCTAATCCACCTTTATGAGGAACATGGAAGAGAAATGCTTCCAATGTTAAATGGCATGTTTGCTTTTTGCATATATGATTCTAATAAAAAACAGTTACTATTAGCAAGAGATAGGACTGGTGTAAAACCTCTTTATTATTATTTTGATGGCGATAAGTTTATTTTCAGTTCAGAAATTAAGGCAATACTAGCTCACAAAATTCCTCAAATAATTAATTTTAATACCCTTGCTTTTTACCTCATGTATGGCTATACCTTGGAGCACTCTCTTTTCAATGGTATCAAGCAACTTTTGCCTGCGTCTTATATTATTTTTGATCTAGAAAAAAAAACTATTTCCGGTGGTAAATTCTGGCAGTTAGTTGAAGATAGAGTTCAAGTTGGGATTGATGAAATTGAATTGCTTTTGAAGGATTCAGTAGAGAAAAGAGCAATAGCAGATGTGCCTGTTGGTTCATACTTATCTGGAGGCATTGATTCAAGTATTATTACTGCACTATCAAGCCCATACATAGATGAATATCATACATTCAACGTTAACTTTGGAGAAGAAGTCTATTCTGAATCAAAATATGCAAAAATGGTATCTGATCATCTTGGCACTATCCACCATGAACTCACTATAGAAGTTGAAAATGTAATTAAAGAAATCAAAAATATTGTATGGCACTATGATGATCCTATAGCTGAAGGGGGAACTATCCCTAATTATTTTATTTCTAAGTTAGCTAAAAAATATGTAACTGTTGCACTTGCAGGGGAAGGAGGGGATGAAGTATTTGGCGGGTATAATTGGTACAGGTATCAGCCAAAGCTTGTAAGATACTCTAAGTTTATCCCTACGTTGCCTGAAATCGGTAACTCTTCAAAAAGAAAAAAAATTAGAATGATGAATAGCGCGAAGAAAGGCATTGCTGAGCTACAAGCTAACACGCATTCATGGCTTTCCTTTGGCGAGATAAATGATATTTCTAATTTTAACTTTACAAATCCAAAAATAAAATATTTAAGTCATGTAAATAACAATCTAAAAAAAACAATTAATAAGATGCAATATATCGATATTAATACTCTTTTACAATCGTACAATCAAAAGTCTGATAGGATGACTATGGCTTTTGCAGTTGAAGAGAGGGCACCCTTTCAAGATTATCGATTGATCGATGCTTCTTTTTCCATACCTGAAAATTTGAAGGTTAATCAAGGGATTGAAAAGTATGTAATTAAAAAAATAGGTCAAAAATACTTGCCAAATGAAGTTGTAAATCGTGAAAAAAGAGGTTACGGTGTTCCTATTTCTTACTGGATAAGGACAAATTTAATTGAAGAAATAATTAGTAAGTTTGATTCATCAAATCTGATAGAAGACGGAATTTTTATAAAAGATTTCTATAAAAAAATAAGGTACCACCATAATAATTATTGGTCACTTTATGCGCTAGAGCTATGGTACGAAAATTATTTTTTAAGTTAATAAATTTCCTTAAAATAGTGAATTGTTTCTTTAAGGCCTTCGTCTAAAGAGTACTTTGGGGTATAGTCAATAAAATCCCTGGCTAGAGAAATATCTGCGAGTGAGTCTTTTACATCCCCTTCTCTCCTTTCTTTATAAACTACTTGAACTTCTCTACCAACCATTTTCATAATCTTATTAGCTAAATCATTTATGGAAATTCGCTTGCCTCCAGCAATATTCAATGCCTTTCCATCAGATTTTTTTGATATGCATGACAATAAATTGGCATTTATCACGTCTTCAATAAATGTAAAATCTCTTGTCTGTTCGCCATCACCATATATTTCAATTGGCCTTCCTTTAGTTGTAGAAAAGATAAATTTCGGGATTACTGCTGCATATTCTGACATGGGGTTTTGTCTTGGACCATAGACATTAAAATATCTAAGGGAGGTAGTCCTTAATCCATATACTTCATGAAATATTTTGCAATACTGTTCTCCGCATAATTTTGTTATGGCATATGGTGAAAGTGGGGAAGGGCACATAGTTTCTACTTTAGGTAGTGTTGGAGTATCCCCATAAACAGAAGAAGAAGAGGCATACACAACTTTTTCAACACTACAATCTCTTGCAGCTACAAGTACATTTAAAGTTCCATCAATATTTGCCTTATTTGTAGTAATTGGATTTTTTATGCTTCTGGGAACGCTTGGTATCGCTGCTTGATGTAAAACATAGTCCACATCAGAAAATGAGTCATGTAGTAGCTTCAAATCTGTTACAGAACCCTTGATTAATCTAATTGACTCATTTTCTATCAAATCAACAATGTTCTCTAAATTTCCCGTTGAAAGGTCATCAATTACTGTTACTTCGTTGTTCTGGTAAATATTATAAACAATGTTTGAGCCTATGAATCCGGCCCCTCCAGTTACAACTATTTTTTTGTTATTAATAACCAGCACCAACACCCTTATAGTTGAATCCCAATTTTATTACATTTTCTTTATCATAAATCCTTCGGCCATCAATAAGTATTGGGATTCTCATTATTTTTTTAATTTTTTCTAAATCAAGCTCTTTAAACTTTTGATGTCCAGTCATTAGCACTAGCGCATCTGCATTTTTCAAAGCTTTGTACGGATCGCATTCAACTTTAACTCCAAATGATTTAATGAAATCCCCTTCAACATAGGGGTCAACAATTGTTATATCTGCTTTAGCCTTTTTTAGCTCACATATAAGATGCTCCACAGGTGTTTCCCTTGCATCGCCAACATTTTCTTTATATGAAAATCCTAATACTACTATTTTAGAATTCTTAACTGGCTTTTCTACTTCGTTTAAACTATCCCTTAACATCTCAAAAACATGGTGTGGCATATGGTCGTTTATTGCTCTACCTGCAGTGATAACTTTGGAGTGGTATCCAAGCCCTCTTGCCTTTGCAACAAGGTAATATGGATCAACTGGAAGACAATGCCCACCGACGCCTGCTCCAGGGTAATAAACATTGAAGTTCCATTTGGTGCTTGCAGCTTTAATCACATCCATTATGTCAATTCCCATCTTCTCAAAGATTAGCGATAGCTCATTCATAAGGGCAATGTTTAGATCTCTTTGAATATTTTCAATCACCTTTGCAGCTTCTGCTGTTTTTATATCTCTCACTTTTGTAACTCCGGCTTTTATGACGTGTGCATAGAGATCTTTTGAAATCTCACCCCACTCATCATTAATCCCTCCAACTATTCTTTTTACATTTTCAATTGTGTGCTCTAAATCTCCTGGATTATATCTTTCAGGGCAGTATGCAAGACCAAAATCAACACCGGCCTTTAGGCCTGTAGATTCAAGAATTGGTTGTAAAACTTCTTCTGTTACTCCGGGGTATACTGTCGACTCTAAAATTATGAGTTGGCCTTTTTTTAGCCCCTCTTTTACTTCAAGGCCAGCGGATTCAACATAGGATAGATCAGGTTCCTTATCTTTAGTGATTGGGGTAGGAACAATCAATATTGAAACATCGCTTTTTGAAACGGCATCTTTTGTATTAGTGGTAGCATATAATTTTTTCAAAGAAACAACTTTTCTTAGTCTCTCATCAAGCCCAAGCTCCCCCAAATGAGAGATTCCTTTATTGACCTTATCGATAATTTCTTTTTTCTTATCCACACCAATTACATTAAAGCCTTTCTCTGCAAAAAAAATAGCAGTTGGAAGGCCCACATATCCAAGGCCAATAATACAGATTGTAGCATTTCTGTTTTTAATTTTGTCCCTTAGCATCAATCCACCTTTGAGAATATTTCTTTCCATATCCTGCTTGCATTATCAACAGAATGAATATTCCTAACTTTTAATGATTCTTCAGACATTTTCTTATAAACTTTCTTATCAGATAGTATCTTTATTATTCTATCCCTATAAGAACTAACATCATCAAATTTTTCAACTAGAAATCCATTTTTCCCATCAACTACTATATCCCCAATGTCCCCTACATCACTTGATACAACAGGCACCCCGCAAGCCATTGCTTCTATTATGGCTGAAGGCATACCTTCAGATTCAGAGGTTAGAAGTAAAACTTTCGTTTTATTAATCAGTTGAGGTATGTCCTTCCTAAATCCAAGGAACTCAACATTGTCATTTAAGAAAAGGTCTTTCACAAATGATCTGCATTTTTCAATATCTTCCCCATCGCCTATCATTGCAACTTTAAGTTCAGGAATTTCTTTTGAAACTTCAGAAATCACTTTAAAGAATATATCAAGTCTTTTGACATACGTCAATCTCCCGATAAAGGAAATATCATACTCTTTTCTAGAGCCTTCACATTTATACTCATCTGTATTAATTACGTTAGGCATGATAAAGATTTTATTTTCATCAACATCTTTGTCAATTAGAATTTTTTTGCTTTTTATCCCCGTGACGGTAATAAAGTCAGAGCTTTTTAGAATCTTAAGATATAATTTTCCTAAAAAGGGAGTATCCAGGTGGTATAGCAGATCTCCTATTATAGATATACAGCATTTGGCGCCTATAGTTCTAGAAACAAAATATCCAATTATTCCATGGGGAATCAAATAATAGCTAATTACTATCTTTGTTTTGAATTTTCTGCCCAAATTTACCCCTTTAACGAATCTACAGATATCTCTTAGTATCTTAGTCTCTGGTATATTAGCATATATCACCTTATTAATTTCTGGGCCATTGCCGCCACGCAAGACAATAATATTCTCTATGGTGGGAATGGCATATATTGGCTCTAACTTCATGGATAGCTTTAGATCGCTCATCTTTCCAAAGATTAAAACATTCAAACAATCACTTGAAATCAATTAAGATAAAGCGCTTTTATGTTTAACTAGATAAGTTTTTTGGGCTTTCATTTTCAATGAATATCTTATACCATAGCACAAGCATTATTATGTTCCATAAGTAGTTGTAATACCATCTTAACTTAGGATTTGGTTTTGATTTTAGTATTTTAGAAATTAGCTTTTTGTTGATTCCAATATCTTCTAGTATCTTTTCATCAAGAATACCTTCAGCGTAATCTTTCAAATCTTTTTTAAACTGGTGGTAAGGATTTACTGCAAATCCCCACTTTGGTTTAGAAAAGACTTCTTTTGGCAGTGTATCTTTCATGGCAAGTCTAAAAACATATTTAGTAATGCCATTTTGTAGTTTATATTCTGCCGGCATTGAAAATGCCAATTCAATTAATCGCTTGTCAAGAAGCGGCGCTCTAGATTCTAGTGAATTTGCCATTCCCATTCTATCTTCAATATGTAGAAGATGATAAGGCAGCTTAGTTTCAAACTCAGCATAGAGCTTCTGATTTATTATATTTAGATTGTCTAGAAAGTAGGGTGAGAATATCTTCTCAACATCATGAACTTTGCTAAACATTCTTTCATTGTAGAAATACTCTTTAGTTCTATCAGTTATATTTAGGGCGCCTCTCAAGAGTAGGTAGTACCTTGTGGTATCCTTAAGTTGAGATACCGCATTTACTCTTCTGAAAAATTCATGATAGTTAAGCCCCAGTTTGAATGGTACGCTATTTATTAAATTAAAAATATCTTTGGATGAAACAAACTTAGACATATATTTTCCGTAAACAAGATTCTTTGCCATATATATGTCTCTGTCATAGCCTGCAAAGAGCTCATCGCCCCCCATGCCTGATAAAATCACCTTGACATGCTTTCTAGCCGCTTTAGATACAAGATAGCTCTGAAGCATCCCTATCGAAGGCTGCTCTGAGTGATACACTGCAAGGGGCATCACTTTCAGTAAATCATTTTCAACCATTATCTCGTGATGATCAGTTCCGAAATAATCGCTAACTAGTCTTGCAGAGTCAAGTTCGTCTGTAGGCTCTCCAAATCCTACTGTATAAGTTTTAATCTTTTGGAATTTGGATGCCACCCCAACTACTGAACTTGAATCAATACCTCCAGAAAGAAATATCCCCACAGGGACATCTGCCATTGTGAGCCTTCTTCTGACTGCATCTTTAAAGAGCTCCTGAATCTGCTTTGTATAATACTCAATCGGCTTATTTGACTCTGTTACCTCTAGCTTCCAATACCTATTGATAGAGATTTCTCCATTTTCATAGATTAATGTGTGTCCTGGCAAAAGCTTTTTTATATTTTTGAAAAGGGTCCGATCATGCGGTATAAACTGGAGGTTAAGGAGATAATTGAGAGAAACACCATCGAGTTCAACCTTTATTTTTTTATAGTTCAGTAAAGATTTAATCTCAGATGAAAATAATAAAATCCCATTATTAAAATAATAATGCAGCGGCTTCTTGCCAGCTGGATCAATAGAGAGCATGGCCTTTTTTTTAACTGAATCCCATATCACAAATGAGAACATCCCCAACAGTTTTTTTGGAAAATTTTCACCGTACTCCTCGTATAGATGGGCCAAAACTTCCGTATCACAGTTAGAATAGAAGACATGCCCACTTTTTTCTAACTCTCCCTTTAATTCAGGAAAATTGTATATCGCACCATTAAAAACAACCCATACAGTTTCATCTTCGTTATGCATGGGTTGATGTCCGCCTTCAATATCTATAATCGAAAGCCTTCGATTTCCCAAGGATGCTTCATTGTCAGTATAACTCCCATGATCGTCAGGCCCTCTGTGGTATAGAGAATCGAGCATTTTATTTAGCAGCTCTTTATCCTCAAATCCGAAAAATCCAGCAATGCCACACATTAGAATTCAAAGATAGTAATATAAATAAAATTTAAAAGAATATCCATTAGAATATCAACATAAGAATAAGACTAATATTATGTATAAAATGATATACGGGGGCAAACCATTTGGCTAAGATTCTAATTGACATTGGTCATCCAGCACATGTTCATTTCTTTAAGAACTTCATATGGGAAATGGAAAAAAGAGGCCACAAAGTCCTAATCACTGCAAGAAGAAAAGAAAGTGCATTTGAATTATTAAATTATTACGGATTTGAGTTCATAGATCTTGGCCTCAATAAAAAAGGCTTGTTTAACAAGGCTTTAGGGATGTTATCAAATGATTTAAAGCTATTAAAAATATCTAAAAAATTTAAGCCAGATGTCCTAACAGGAATCGGAAGCCCATATATAGCCCAAGTATCAAAACTCTTGAAGTCAAAATCAGTCCTTTTCACAGATACTGAACATGCTTCTTTGATAAACAAGCTTTCTGTACCTTTTTCTGATTATGTATTGACCCCTTTATGCTTCTTAAAGGATTTTGGAGAAAAGCATGTTAGATATAATGGATACCATGAGCTTGCTTATTTACACCCCAACTTGTTTAAGGAAGAAAAGGGGGTTTTGAAGGAATTAGATATCAAAAAAAATGAGAAGTATTTTCTCTTAAGGTCTGTTTCCTGGCAGGCAAGCCATGATGTGGGGCACAAAGGGATAAGTAAAGTGGATATGGAAAAGATAATTAAATTATTAGAAGGGTATGGAAAAGTATTTTTAAGCTCTGAGTATGATGATACGGCATTTAAGGAATATACAATTAAAATGCACCCTGCAAAAATTCACACTCTGATGGCTCATTCTTCACTATATTTTGGAGAAGGTGCAACTATGGCTTCAGAATCAGCAATTTTAGGGATTCCGAGCTTTTATATTTCCCCGCTTCTTGGAACAATGGGAAACTTCGAAGAGTTAGAAAAAGACTTTAAATTGCTGTTTTCTTTTAGAACTGTAAGTGAGTCATTGGATAAGATAAAAGAGATTTTGGAAGGCAATTCGAAAAAAAAGTGGGCTAAAAAAAGGGATAAGATGTTAGATGAAAAAATTGATGTCACGTCATTTATGATAAAATTCTTTGAGCGGAATCTAGTTTAACTAGAAGTAAATACTTTTAAATATAATTAAAAAACTATAAACAGTATAAAAGAGGTGCAAAACTATGGAAAAAAAATTAATTATTATGAGTGTTTTTATTATACTAGGTATAGTCGGAATAGCACTATTTCAAACAAACGTTTTGTCAAGTGGATTTATAGCGGGGTTTGGATATGTGCTTGCTGTAATGAGCGTTATTATTGGGATTGCTATAGCGATGATTTTAAAATAAAGTGATTAAAGGCATCCAACGCCCATGTATACAAATCCCTTCTTAGAGAGATCCTCCTTTTAAAAATCCTTCTGCCATCAATAACTATAAGTAGTATTCATCAGTTTTTTTGCTCTATCTAGATCCATATTCCTAAATATGTTGTGTGATGTCATTATAACAAAAGGTATGAGTAAACATTCTTTGTAATTATGTTTCTCTTTGGAGTTGACATTGACAAAATCAAACCCAGCTTTAAGGCCAGAAGATTCTAAGTTTGTCAACGCCATACACCTTAAATCCCTTTTCAGCAAAATACACGGCTGTCGGTAGACCAACGTACCCCAATCCAATTACAGAAATAACAGCTGACTTGTTTTTGATCCTCTGCTTTAAGTTTTCCATATAAGTCCACTCATTAAATGGTATAAAAAATTAATATATAAATTATGTTTTAGAAATTAGGGATTTTCGGCATGCTCCTTTTATGCTCGTTCTTTTTAATCAGCTCTTCGATCTTTGTTTTGACGTCTTTGCTTACTTTTTTCCCCTCTAGGTAGTCGTCAATCTCATGATAGG
>Ga0255343_1001611_pt1 | contig 29386 bp, 21 predicted proteins | sample wastewater_treat_4_FD_192413 | JGI IMG/M metagenome (GOLD analysis project Ga0255343, IMG submission 192413) | Wastewater microbial communities from Lulu Island WWTP, Vancouver, Canada - plant16 | ecosystem: Engineered > WWTP > Wastewater > Unclassified | place: Canada: Vancouver, British... | reverse complement strand
TGTTTTGGTGAAGCTGATGGTGTAATAACGGTGATATCGACCGGAGGCACGGGAGCCGTGACCTATATGCTTGATCAGGATCCTGCAAACGTAAGCGGGTCATCATCAGGAGTCTTCACCGGCCTGGCAGCAGGGACATATACAGTTACAGTCACGGATGAGAATAATTGTACAAAGACAACAGGAAACATTACGATCAGCAATCCTGCAGCAATAACTACTTCAGCATTAATAACAAGCAACTATAACGGAAGTCATGTTTCATGTAACGGTGCTTCCAATGGAGAAATTACAGTCACAGCAACCGGAGGTACGGGTGCATTGACTTATCTCTTGGTTGAGATGCCTGGTAATGTAACAGGAGCTTCTTCAGGAGTATTTACAGGTATTCCTGCCGGAACTTATACTATTACTGTCACAGATGAAAATGGCTGTTCAATAAGCACGGTACCTGTCACGATAATTGATCCGCCGGTTATAACAGCTTCGGCAGAAGTGACAAGTAATTACAATGGAAGCCAAATCTCCTGTAACGGAGTATCTGACGGAAGGATAACTGTTACGGCCTCAGGTGGCACGGGAGCATTGAGCTATTCTATCAATGAGATACCCGGTAACCTGACAGGACTTAATACCGGTATCTTCACAGGAGTACCTGCCGGCAGTTACAATATAACGGTAACAGATAAGAACAGTTGTACAACTGTTGTACCGGTAACAATAACTGAACCTGATGCGGTGGGCATTTCGGCATCGGTAACGAGCAATTACAACGGAAGCCAGGTAAGCTGTAGCGGATCATCCGATGGTGAGATAACAGCAATAGGAAGCGGAGGAACAGGAACACTTAGCTACTTATTAGTACAGTTGCCTGGTAACCAGACAGGAGCCACGACAGGTATTTTCACAGGTCTACCCGCAGGTACTTATAATGTAAGGGTAACGGATGTAAACGGATGTACTATAACTACACCGAATATAGTAATAACGAATCCTCCTGCACTTACGATAAGTGGTTCGGTAACGAGCAACTACAACGGCAGTCAGATCAGCTGTTTTGGTGAAGCTGATGGTGTAATAACGGTGATATCGACCGGAGGCACGGGAGCCGTGACCTATATGCTTGATCAGGATCCTTCAAACGTAAGCGGGTCATCATCAGGTGTCTTCACCGGCCTGGCAGCAGGGACATATACAGTTACAGTCACGGATGAGAATAATTGTACAAAGACAACAGGAAACATTACGATCAGCAATCCTGTGGCAATAACTGCTTCAGCATTAATAACAAGCAACTATAACGGAAGTCATGTTTCATGTAATGGTGCTTCCAATGGAGAAATTACAGTAACAGCAACCGGAGGTACGGGTGCATTGACTTATCTCTTGGTTGAGATGCCTGGTAATGTAACAGGAGCTTCTTCAGGAGTATTTACAGGTATTCCTGCCGGAACTTATACTATTACTGTCACAGATGAAAATGGCTGTTCAACAAGCACGGTACCTGTCACGATAATTGATCCGCCGGTTATAACAGCTTCGGCAGAAGTGACAAGTAATTACAACGGAAGCCAGATCTCCTGTAACGGAGCAAGCGACGGCAGACTTACAGTTACTGCCTCAGGTGGTACAGGGATATTGTCATACTCTCTTGTTGAAATGCCTGCAAATGTAAGTGGCCAAATAACCGGAGTGTTCACAAACTTACCGGCCGGCACTTATACTGTTCAGGTAAGTGACAAGAATAGTTGCAATACATACACTACCCCGGTTACGATATCGGCTCCGTCAGCCGTGACTGTAAATGCTTCAGTGACGAGTAACTATAACGGAAGCGATCTCAGTTGCTATGGATCATCTGATGGAGTAATAACAGCTCTGGCAAGTGGCGGAACGGGTGCACTTTCATATTCAATAGTCCAGATGCCTGGTAATCTTACAGGAACAGTATCAGGTGTCTTCACCGGCGTTCCCGCAGGAACCTATACTATAAGAGTTACAGATGCAAATGCATGTTACGGAATATCAGCTGAAGTAATTATTGACAATCCGGATATTATTACAGCAACAGGCTCGGTAACAAGCAATTACTTTGGCAGTCAGATCAGCTGTTTTGGTGCAGCCGATGGTGAGATAACAATAACAGCAAACGGTGGCACAGGTACACTCAGCTTTGTTCTGGATCAGGATCCTTCAAATGTAAGCGGATCATCATCAGGTGTCTTCACAGGACTTGTTGCAGGTAACTATACAGTTACTGTAACGGACCTTAACGGATGTACAACGAAAACTCCTGTAATAATAATCAACAATCCATCAAATATTGTAGCTGTTGCATCAGTAACAAGCAATTATAACGGAAGCCACATAAGCTGTAATGGCGTTTCCGATGGTGAGATAACGGTGATAGCTACAGGAGGTACTGGAAATCTGAATTTTGTTCTTGATCAGATGCCGGGCAATACGACCGGAGCGACATCAGGAATATTTACAGGATTACCGGCAGGAAGTTATACGGTCACAGTATCAGATGTTAATTTCTGTAATGTTCAAACTGTGCCTGTAAATGTCAATGAACCATCTGTTATAACTGCGACAGCTGCAGTAACGAGCAATTATTACGGAAGCCAGATCTCCTGTAACGGAGAATCTGACGGAAGGATAACTGTTACTGCAAGCGGTGGAACAGGTAATCTTTCCTACGCCCTGTTAGAAATACCGGGAAATACGAGCGGTGCAATAACCGGTGTATTCACTGGTCTGCCTGCAGGTTCCTATACCTTCATAGTTACTGATCAGAACGGATGCAATACTACTACTGATCCTGTTACTATTTCTGAGCCACCGGCACTTACTCTGACAATTAATGTAACAAGCAACTATAACGGCAGGGATATAAGTTGTTTCGGGGCATCCGACGGAAGGATTCAGGCTGTTGTTGGAGGTGGAACTGGCGTTTATTTCTACGGCTGGTACAGTGATACCGCAATGACAATACCGATAGGTCAGCTTACACCCGATGCGATCAACCTTTCAGCAGGCGATTACTATGTGAAGGTGATGGATATAAATGGTTGCACGATAACAGGCGGTATCACTCTCATGCAGCCTGTAGCACTTGATGCAACCATAACTTCCCAGACAAATATTCTCTGCTACGGTAACTCAACCGGTTCAGTGACTGTTGAGGCTGTTGCCGGAACAGGCACTCCTCCTTACCTGTATAGCCACAATGGAGGTGCTGACTGGCAGACAAGCGGAACATTCAACTCTCTTGCAGCAACAACATACGTAATCCTTGTAAGGGATGCCAATGACTGTCTAAAACAGGTTCCGGTAACAATATCACAGCCATCACAGCTTACGGCATCAGTCAGCTCCATAACGAATGTTTCATGCAACGGAGGCAATAATGGCATTATAACTGTTACAGCCACTGCCGGCTCGGGTACGGCTCCCTATACATACAGCATTGACGGAGGATCAGCATGGCAGACTGATGGTACATTCTCAGGCCTCACAGCCGGCTCATACAATGTCATTGTCAGGGATAATAACAACTGCATGGTAACAGTACCCGTACTTATATCAGAACCCTCGCTATTGCAGCTGACGGCCTCACCGGATATCATTCTTGACTGTTACAACGATAAGAACGGAAGCGGCACATTCAATGCAACAGGAGGAACATTGCCTTATACCTTTACATATCAGGAAAATACTGCTAATGCAACATTTGCAGCGCCCGGCTTTAATTCTTACTCATTCTTCAATGCCGGAGCAGGTGTTATCACTGTAAGGGTGACAGATAACAACGGATGCTTCGAGGAGGCTACGATCAATCTCACTCAGCCACCGCAGCTGTTACCGGGAAGCATAGAAGCTGACCAGGTTCTCTGCGCAGGTGATAATCCGGCAACTATCACTCAGGTCACTCCTGCAACAGGTGGTCCGGGAGAAATATCATACCAGTGGCAATATGCTACTGATTCTCTGGGCACTTACTTTAATATTGTTTCGGCAGCAGGACCTGCAGCCAATGAGTACACCCCACCGGCCAACGCCCAAAGTACCCTGTATTACAGGAGAATGGCAACATCTGGCGTATGTCAGCCGGTTTACACTGATACAATAATGATCAAGGTTAATCCAAGACCGGTTGCCATCCTGAGCGGAGGAGCAACAATATGTCCGGGAGACTCTGCAGTACTCAAGGTAGAAATGCCTATAGGAGTGCCTCCATTCAATATTGTTATTGATAACTACGGAGCAATAAGTAATTACAGAAGTGAGGATACAATATGGGTTAAGCCTCTCGCAACAACAACTTATACGCTTCAGAGTGTTACTGATTCTAACTTATGCGCTATAACAGGTCCGCCTAACATGATGGGTTCAGCTACAGTAATTGTAAGAGATCTTGCAACAATAACAACAGATCCGTCAGATGTCGTTACCTGTGAGTATGGAATGATCACTTTTGAAGTGGGTGCCACAGGCTCGGATCTGCTTTATCAGTGGTATGTGAATGACGGAAACGGATTTGACGCAATCACCGATGGAGGTATCTATTTCGGAGCCAACACATCAAAACTATACCTTTTCGGTGCAACAAGGAATATGGATGGCTATCTGTATCATGCAGAGGTGATGACCTGTTCAGTTCCTGTCACTTCGGCTGATGCTCTCCTGACAGTCAAAACCAATCCGGAAATCATTCATCAGCCTCAGGACACTACTATATGTTCTGGAGGCACAGCGGAATTCCGGATAAGTGCCAGAGGAACAGGACTTACCTTCAGGTGGCAGAGGAACAGCGGAGGAGGATTTACAGATATTACCGATAATAGCAATTTCTCCGGTTCAACGGACAGTGTTCTTGTTATCACCGATGCTCCTGGAACCTTCAACAATAACATCTTCAGGGTTATCATAGACGGAGATTGTGGTATTACTCTCCAATCGAACATTGTAGCGCTAAGAGTTAACATGCCTCCGGCTGTTAATCTCAATCCGGTTGACCAGTCTGTTTGCGACGGCAGCGGGCCGGTTTACTTTGTAGCGAACGGTTCGGGAATGATAGATTCGCTGAGATGGCAGGTAAATATTGGAGGAGCAGGTACATGGGAGGATATCTATGATAATTCAATCTACAGCGGAACAACAACCCAGCAGCTGGCACTGGTTAATATACCTCTGTCGTATAGCACCAATCAATACAGGCTTGCCCTTAAGGCTTACTGTGAAACAGTATATTCCAATCCGGCTACGCTTACGGTGAACTCCAATCCTGTTGTAAGCTTTGTCAGTGACACCATTTATGTCTGCGGAGGTGTAGATACACCGATTGACCCGAATATTTCCGGAGGATCCGGATCATGGAGTCAGCATGTATGGACTGGAGATATTGGACCACTGAGTAATTATTTTGTTAAGACACCGAACTTCAGGTCGCTGCTGCCGGTATCCTATGATCTGAATTACAGAGTCAAAGACTCTAACGGGTGTTATGGAGAAGGAAGTGTTGTAGTTACGGTTGACAGTCCGGATGCAAGCTTCGATCAGGATCTGATGACAATGTGTACACCGGATACAGTTACCTTTACAAAGGATATGACAGGCATAGCAAGCTTCTCATGGAACTTTGGTGATGGTTCGCCACTGAACACAACAGATGCCAATCCGGTACATATATTCACGAATGCGAATGCTTCGGCAATTGAGTACTACAATGTTACACTGACGGTTGTATCCGAACGTGGATGCTCTTCATCATTCACCAGGATGACAACAGTTTATCCTGCCGTAGATGCAACATTCACTGCCAGTGCTGATACTATCTGCAGCGGAAGCACAGTAGTATTTACAGCTATGTCGGGAGCCAGCAATTACTACTGGGATTATGGTGACCTTGTGAGTGGTCCGGGTTCCTACGTTGCAACACATCTCTATCAGAATACAACTACAGCGCCTTTGACACGCACTGTCAGCCTTATAACAACATCGTTCTACGGTTGCACAGATGTCAAAACAGTTGATATAGTAGTGATGCCTGATCCGATGCCGCAGTTTATTGCAGCTCCGACACCGCAGATATTTAATCCTGCAGGCAATGTTGTCAACTTCACCAATCAGACCAATGCCGGCACCTGGAATTACTTATGGCGCTTTGGTGACGGCAGCACTTCGACAGAGGAGAATCCGTCGCACACCTATACCAATGTAGGTACATTCAATGTAACACTGATAGTGGATAATATCAGCTGCAGAGACAGTATTACTCACCAGATCACCATTCTGCCGATACCGCCGGTAGCCAACTTTGATTCAATACCTTCGGGTTGTGAACCATTGTATATCAATCTGAATAACACTTCACTGAATACTGAGACACCGGGTACTACATACAGGTGGGATTTCGGCGATGGTAACTATTCAACTGTTAAGAACCCGACTTACACATATTATAACCCGGGAACTTACAGGGTCGAACTGACGGTTACAGGTCCTGGCGGCACATCAGTTAAATCACAAATAGTTAATGTATATGTATCGCCAAGGGCATATTTTGAAGTTACACCTACGCTTGTCTTTGCCAATGATGAACGTGTAAGATGTTTCAACCTGACCCAGTTTGCCGATTCTTATCTGTGGGAGTTTGGAGATGGTGATACATCGCGTCAGAAAGAGCCGTATCACAGGTATATGGAAGAGGGAGTTTACGACATCACTCTTTGGGCTTACTCTAACAATGGCTGTTCCGATGTATATGTACTGTCACCGGGAGTCACTGTTGAGCCGGCAGGAGAGATCAGGTTCTCGACAGTCTTCACGCCTAACAAGGAAGGACCGATTGAACGTACCGATCTGCCGACCGGAGGGACAGAGATAGACCAGTTCTTCTTCCCGCCGATAAGGGAGAAGGTTATAGACTACAAGCTGCAGATCTTCAACAGGCTTGGAGTGCTGATTTTCGAAAGCCGTGATATAAATGTCCCATGGAATGGTTATTATCGGGGGCAGCTATGTCCGCAGGGAGTATATGTATGGTATGTTGAAGGCAAGTATGCCAATGGCAAGCCATTTAAGCAGGCAGGAGACATAACCTTGCTCCATTAGAAAAGCGGCAATATTATTATAGGATTAGTTCCCCCTTCAGGTAAGTTATAGCCGGAAGGGGGATTTTATTTTAGGAGTTTGTAATGCATAATGCAATGTTGCAGAATCCTTATAAGATAGTGTTCCAAATAGTGTGTCTTTATACCAGTAACTTTTAAAAAAAGTCTTCCCAGATTATTTTTGTAAATAGTGATTGAAACAAAATGTAATATTACCTATAGACCTAATCGATGTTTATTTGATTTTTTATTTGTTTAGAGTTTTTTACCTTTTTTAGGTGCTTTTAAAGGCTGTAAATGTAAATTTTTTACAGTTTTTTTAAAAAAAATCCGGATTTTCAGGAAATAGAGCTCTGTAATTGCAAGAGATTGAGGCTAATATAAAAAATGTAAAAAAACATAAAAAAATTCAATTTTTTTGAAATTCTGGCCCCGGGAGTTTTTATAATTGTAGTGATAAAGGATTGTAGAGTCTGTAAAATGAAAGTTCCAGGCAGTTTATGAGCTATGTCTGACTTTCATCAGTGGGGAAAGATCATAAAATAAATCTGTAAGTGCTTAATATTAAAATATTTGAGTGGAATTTAATTATTGTCTAACTGCATTAAGATTTGTATTATGAAAAAACTGACTTTTGTTCTTATGTGCCTTGTCGCACTATTCGCCTCGTGTACGAAGGATGTAATTCCTGATGTTAAAGAAAATGATCAGATTGTCAGGCGTGAACTGACACCTGAAGAGACTTTAATGAAAGAGAAGCTTGCAATGGTTGCGCAGGTCGTGAGGGATGTTGTTCTGAGCGAGCCTGCAGTAGTAAAGGAAGTGAGCAAATTGATTGATCTCCAGTTATATAGAGATGATTATGTTTATTTCAGAGATTTGTTCAGTAATGAGAATGGCTTGAAGGGTGTGGACTGCAAAGCTCCTCTTTTTGAAAAAGCATTTGATGAAGTGATTGAGAGGAAGTCGGGTGATCTTCAGTTTCCTGATATCAAGAAGTATCTTGTTGAAAACAACATTACACTTTACTGTCCTTACCCCATTGAGGATTATCCCGCTGGAAATCAGCTTCCTTCCTGCACATCCGATCCGCTCGATAATGATGAGATAAACATCGGTTATCAGCTCGAAAAGGACGGATCATATTCGGTTGTCGAAGTCTCGGAGGAATATAGTAGAAGTTATCCGGTTTGGATAGTAATGCCGGAGGATGGCGAGGGTACTGAAACACCCAATTTTGTTACCCCTAAAATTCACCAGTTAAGGGTAGGTCATGTAAAATGTTCAAAGCAATACGATGGACTATTTGGTGGAGGTTCCGAATTTAAATTTTGCTTATTAGGTGGAACAATTACACTTACAACTGCTAGTTCATTTGTATCACTTCAGTCTTGTAATCTAACGCGATCCCAGATAAGAAAGGGAGTTTGGGTGAATTTTCAATACGAACTAGATGATGACTGGTATGTATCAGCTGATGGATCAACTGACGAGGGGGGAAGACAATTTGGACTGATTGAGTTTGATAAGAACAAAACCACTTTCACAATAAGTTATGAGCCAAAGGTTAAAATAGATAAAATCGATGTTTCTACTGGGAAAATTGAACTTAAAATTGAGTCTGCTGAGGGATGGATTAAATTGGATAATTATGTTAGTAGACAGGCGTTCTTGGCTTTCAATAAGGTTGATATGGGGACTGGACTTTATTCTAATTATAGAGTATATACTGCTGGTGGTGTTTCTTGGACTTTACCTTTAATTGAGTATTGACAATAATCAAGCTGTTTTAAGGTATAATACCTTAAAACAGCTTTTTAAATATTATAATATGAAATCAAAAATAATCTTGGGTATTTTCATTTTATGCATTTATTCTTCTGCAAATTGCCAGAATGAAAATAGCAAAATAGAACTTAATTTCTCTTCTCATTACTCATTGTTAGGTACTGGAGATTATTCGGCATTCTATTATAATAATGGTATAAACTATTCAATTATACCTTTACTTCAGATCAGCGCTTCTCTGGGATTCATATATTCTTCTAATAATGGTGAGAATAACATCCTTATGTATCATCATAATTCTTATTTACTGGGTAATTTTTATATTAGGATACTTCCAATTAATACTAAAAAGTTTACTGGGTATTTTGGTTTTGGAAGCAGTAACAGGTACAGGGCTGAAATAGTTTTATCTGGATTAAGAAATTATGGAGGCAATATTATTTATGATTATACTGATAATTTTTCTTTTGACGCAGGTTACCTTGTTTATCTAGGGTTCAGTTACAAAATCTCATCAAAAATAAGTATTATCTTAAATGGTGAAATGGATAATTACAAGGATGGTACAGGTATTTCTTCGGTCGGAATGGGCATAAATATAAAAATTTAACTCATGAGGGCTTCATTTTTTGTATTGGTTGTTTTTATGCTGTTTAATAATTCTATTAAAGCCCAGCTAGATACTATTAATAAATTTAATCTTGCTTGTGGAATTGGATATTTTGGTGATGTTATTCAATTTTTGGATCCTGGTTTTAATGAACCGGATTATGTTAAGGTCAATCCTGCCGTTCGCGGTAAGATCCATGACGGTATGAATGTCTGGTTTCGACTCGGGTATAATCTTAAAACAGGTTATATAATCTCCGGCTACTGTTCAATGGCTGCTATTTCTTATAAGATAAATGATCCCCTGGCTCTATTTTGGGATGAATATCTGACTGATACTTATAAAATTGCTAACGTAATGTTCTCAAAAGGAATAGTTAAGAATAATAACCATTTTTCTCTGGGAACCGGGATAGTATTCAGGGCATATAATCATCAGGATATTGATTATCGTATTACGCCAGTTTATGACCAAAATTATGAAGTGATAGATGTTTTGATGGGATTACCGGAACCATGTAATTTGAGAATGAATGATTTAGGATTAGTTTTTAATTTGGAATATAGTTACCGTTTTAATAATAGGTTCATATTAGGTCTTTCCTGCTCGACAAACCTTATTTTTGATATAGGCTTTGAGACTATATCAATATCCCCCTTCATAGGTTGTGTTTTTTAGATTTTTTTGAAAAAATCCTTGCAGGACAGATTTAAAAAAATTCTCGCTTCGTGGTGGACACTTAGTGCTGAAAGAACCTGCATGCCCTGGGTGAAAACCCAGGGTAGCTGCAGATTCACAGACGGGTAATTTGTGCTTGTTCGGGTTTAGTTTTAGATATGGAACCAGAGCTATCGCTGCATTTTGAATGTGCTACTCAGGGATGTAGTTTCTGGTGAGGGGATGATTCCCCAGAGGGTGTCTGAAAAGGCACCCTTTTTTCTCCCATCTTTCGTTCCCTGCCCTTGCGCTTTGTACCTTTTACCTTGGAAAATATCCCTCCAGTCTTTTCTGAAGCGGAATAGCCACTTCGCTCCGGCCATCAAAGGGAAAAGGAATCAGATTCCGGATCAACTTTACTCAATTTTTTGCCTTTTTTAACCTCAGAAAGGAAATTCCCGGCAGGACACACCCCTCCCGGGGACGTACAGGCTCTGTTCAGAACGACCAATAAGATCATTTTCGCGAGACCTAAAGCACGAGCGGCCGTATAAACCCGTTAGTATTATTTCTCTGTCACATAGGACCCGGCTAACTGGCTGTACCTGATCTTATTACCCTCTTTCCTCATCTCCCCCACAAATCTCTTTACACTTCTTTCACTTATGTCAAACCTTGAGGCCAGATCGACAGGTCGCCCGGTACTTCTTAATGCAGCGAGTTTTAATATACGGAACTTGATATTTTCTTTCTCCTTCCGTGTCATAATTTTAATATTGCCTTATGAATGCAGACTAATACTATTATAAAATTAAAAAATAAGAAAGAAATTTCCAAGAAATCCGGAAAAAATTTCACTAATATCCGGTTAAGGATTTTCAGGAGTAAGAGCAAAATCGTAAAATGATCAGGATTTTGAAAATAAGATTTTGCTCATTCGTGTTTTTAAAGGATTAAAAATGATTTTGCATAGCGATTTTTTGTCATTTGGTTATTATTGGGCATAATGATCCTAAATGGTCAATCTATTAGGATCATTTACGCTATACTGTTTTTTGTTCAGCCTTTAGGACCGCCAGCCGTTTTGCGATTTTAATTGGTAGTATAAATGTCTTCGGCAGTTATATGAGTGATCTTGCCAAAAGGCTCCTTTCATAACGGATCGATTGGACTAGTCTTGTCCCTTCATTTTGAGGAGAAATGAAATTAATTTCCCGGTTAGTCTCGTAAGTTCTCTTCGTATTTCCTTCATAAGCTTTTTAAGAAATTACTTCGGTTTACAGTTCTTTCGGGGTTTTTTCTTAAACACAATGAGTTTAAACTATTTGATTATCGATAGTTTTAGAACTTATGAGCACCCCGATTTTATGGTTTAACGGGATATGATGCCGTAAAATATGACAAAGTTAAAGCCGGGAGCTTTTCTATACTGTCATAACATCTTTCTCCTTGAGGCTTATTATTTTATCAACTTTAGAATTATATTCATCTGTTATTGCCTGAACATTTTCAGCAGCATTTTTTTCAACATCTTCAGGAAGGCCGTTTTTCAGCAGTTGTTTTAGTTCATCATTAGCCCATTTCCTTGCATTCCGTATGCTTATCCTGGCTGTTTCTCCCTCATTCCTAACCTGTTTAACAAGCTGGTGTCTTCTTTCCTCCGTAAGAGCGGGGATAGAGATCCTGATGATTTCACCATTATTCATAGGGGTCAATCCTATATTTGCAGCCATGATTGCCTTTTCGATAGCGCCAAGCATTGTTTTTTCCCATGGTTGTATAAGGATTGTTTTTGGGTCTGGAGTATTTATGTTTGAGACCTGGGATAGAGGAGAATTGACTCCATAATAATCAACTGTAATACCATCAAGGAGAAGAGGGGTTGCGCGACCTGCACGCAGCCTTGCCAGCTCATGCTCAAGGTGATCCGTAGTTTTCTGCATCCGCTCTTTTGTTTCTTCGATTATAAGTTCAACATCTTCGTTCATGGCATGAAGCTTAACTTAAGATTTATTAAAATGATAATGGTGTTAATTACCAATTAAAACAAAAGTAATAAAATAGCTGGAATTACAATTCCTTTCAGGGGTAAATAAGTGTTCCGGTTTTAATCCCGCTGACAATTGTCATCAGGTTTCCGGATTTGTTCATATCGAAAACGATGATCTGCATTTTATTTTCACGGCACATTGTAAAGGCGGTGGGGTCCATGACCTTAAGTCTGCGTTCGATAACTTCCTCAAATGAGATTGTGTCGAATTTTTGTGCAGAAGGATCTAATTCAGGATCAGCAGTATAGACACCATCAACCCTGGTTCCTTTAAGAAGGATATCAGCCCTGATCTCAACAGCCCTCAGTGCAGCAGCAGTATCAGTTGTAAAGAAAGGATTTCCGGTACCGCCGGAAAGGATACAGGCAGTACCTTTTCTGAGCTCTGCCACAACTTTATCTCTCTCATAGAGTTCTCCGACAGGTTCCATCCTGATTGAAGTAAACACTTTTGCTTTTCCTCCTGCCATTTGAATTGCACCTTCAAGAGCGATACTGTTAATTACTGTAGCAAGCATCCCCATTTGATCGCCTTTCACCCTGTCGAAACCCGATCTTTCGCCTGTTAATCCCCTGAAGATATTACCGCCTCCAATAACTATTGCAACTTCACATCCGCTCCTTACAACATCGACTATTTGTCTGGCATATTCCTCAAGTACAGATTCATCAAGCCCATAGGCGCCTTCTCCGGCAAGTGATTCTCCGCTTAGTTTCAGAAGTATTCTTGAATATTTCATTATGTTTTCACTTTTCCGTAAAGATATGATTTCCGTATAAACAAAAAAAGGTGCCATAAGGCACCAGTTATTATTGATTCATTAATATATCTGATTCACACATTCAGCGAAAATCTCCGGAATCCGGTCACGGATAGTTCCTTGCTGACTGATTTGAGATATTGCTTGACGGACATTTTATTATCCTTAATAAATTCCTGGTTCAGGAGAGTATTTTCCTTATAGAATTTGCCAAGTTTCCCCTGGGCAATTTTTTCAATCATTTCTTCCGGTTTCCCATCACGTCTGGCCTGTTCTTTCCCAATCTCAAGTTCCTGGGCAATTACTGAAGGAGGAACATCATCTGCATCGACAGCTACCGGATTCATAGCTGCAACCTGCATAACTACATCCTTATATACCTGGGTATCCAGACCGGCTTCTGTAAATCCGGCAAGGGCTGCAAGTTTGTTCCCAGGATGGATATATGCCTGAACATGAGCAGCTTCAATTTTTTCAAAGTATGATAGCTCAAGTTTTTCGCCAATTATACCCATGTATTCAACAACTTTTTCTTCAACCTTTTTGCCATCCATTGGAAGGGATTTCAGTGCTTCAAGATCAGCAGGCTTATTCTTGAGGGCTATGTCAAGTATTTTATGAGCCAGGTTGATGAATTCGGTATTTTTTGCCACGAAATCGGTTTCGCTGTTAAGTACCACCATTATCCCAAGTTTACCATCTGCAGACACTTTTGAAAGAACAACACCTTCGGTTGCTTCTCTGTCGGCACGTTTATTGGCAACGGCCTGTCCTTTTTTCCGTATTATTTCAATTGCCTTATCGAAATTACCATCAGCTTCTTCCAGAGCTTTTTTGCAATCCATCATTCCAGCGAGGGTCACTTTTCTTAATTTGGCAACATCAGCAGCAGTTATTTCAGCCATCTTAATATTTATTTAAAAATTTCCAAAAAATCACAAATACAAAAAATAATTACTTTTCTTCTTCTTCGTCATATTCCTCTTCAAAAGCATCATCTGTTTCCGGTTCTTCAGTTTCGTCTGAATCGTTTTCCTCTTCAAAGTCTTCTTCCTCTTCCTCTTCTTCTTCTTCTTCCGCGATAGCTTCGATCAGAGAGTCCGGGATCTCTTTAGTCTCAAGCTCTTTCCTGATAATTTTTTTGTCTTTTATGCTGTCCTTGTCCTTATCCTTATCAGTTTTTCTTTCATTAAGGCCTTCATCAATTGCCTGGCAAAGTATTTCAACGATAAGTGAAATTGATTTTGAAGCATCGTCATTTGCAGGAATCGGGAAATCAATATTTGTAGGGTCTGAATTTGTGTCAACCATGGCAAAAATCGGAATACCAAGGCGCTTTGCTTCCTTAACTGCTATATGTTCTTTGGATACATCGACAATAAACAGAGCTGAAGGGAGTCTTGTAAGATCTATTATGCTGCCAAGGTTTTTTTCAAGTTTTGCTCTCTGGCGGGTAACCTGAAGTTTTTCACGTTTTGAAAGGTTGGCGAAGGTTCCGTCTGTTGCCATTTTATCAATGGAACTCATTTTTTTGACGGCTTTCCTTATTGTAGGAAAATTAGTCAGCATCCCTCCCGGCCAGCGTTCGGTAACATACGGCATATTTACTTTCTTTGCATTTTCAGCAACAATTTCCTTGGCCTGTTTTTTTGTAGCAACAAAAAGGATTTTTTTGCCGGACCTGGCAATCTGTTTCATTGCTGAAGCAGCTTCTTCGATTTTTTCAATTGTTTTTTCAAGGTCGATAATATGAATTCCATTACGCTCCATAAATATATATGGGGCCATTGCAGGATTCCATTTTCTTTTCAGGTGTCCAAAATGAACACCTGCGTCTAATAATTCTTTGAAATTTGTTCTTGGCATTTTATTACTTTAAAGTTTACATTCCTTGTTTTCAATTGTCGAGTAGTTCTACAATGCAGAAGTCTCCACAATTTAGATACTAAACTTGCATCTCATTTATTAAGAGTGATTCCTAACGTTTACTGAACTGGAATCTTTTGCGGGCTTTTGGCCGGCCTGGCTTTTTTCTCTCAACAACACGCGAATCGCGAGTAATGAATCCTTTTTGTTTAAGAATTTTTTTATTCTCTTCATCAACAAGTACAAGAGCCCTTGTGATACCTAAGCGGAGAGCTTCAGCCTGACCTTTGATACCGCCTCCTTCAAGATTTACAACGATATCAAATTTGTTCGTTGCATCAAGTGCCTGGAGAGGCTGGGTTACAACATATGTAAGTATCTCAGTTCCAAAATAATCTTTATAGTCCTTGCCGTTGACGGTAATGTTCCCTTTTCCGTCATTTAGGTATACTCTTGCAACAGCCTCTTTCCTTCTTCCTATAGCATTGATTGCTTCCATATATGTTCCCTGATTTAAAGTTCAATTTTTTTTGGTTTCTGAGCTTCATGAGGATGTGATGATCCTGCATAAACATACATATTTCTGAAAAGGGCACTCCCAAGCCGATTTTTCGGAAGCATTCCCTTTACGGCATGCTCGATAACTCTGATAGGATTTTCCTTAAGCATTTTCTGGACGCTTGTAAACCTCTGTCCGCCGGGATAACCGGTATGCCTGACATACTCTTTTTTCAGAAGTTTATCTCCTGTTAAAACAACCTTTTCAGCATTTATCACTATTACATTATCTCCACAATCTACATGAGGGGTGAAGTTTGTTTTGTTTTTGCCTCTTAACATGTTGGTAATCACTGTTGCAAGTCGGCCAAGCACTGCACCTTCAGCATCAATTAGAACCCACTCTTTGTTAACAGTAGCCTTGTTTGCCGAAACTGTTTTGTAACTTAAGGTGTTCACTTTTCTTAATGTTTATAATTGATATTCTTATATTTTAATCTATTAACCCTCTGATTTCGGGTTCGCAAAAATACAATATATTTATTAAAAAAAAGAATATTGAACGGAATTTATGAATAATCAAAACTAAAAGTATTTTTGTTTTTCATGTCATTAAAAAATTATCGTTGTATATGAATAACGACAGGCGTTTTATTAACAGAGCTATCGAAATTGCTGTAGAAGGGATTGATAAAGGGAATGGACCTTTTGGGGCCGTGATAGCAAAAAACGGGAGGATTATTTCGGAAGCTGTCAATAGTGTGGTGCATTTAAATGATCCTACGGCTCATGCTGAAATACTTGCAATCCGTAAGGCTTCTGAGATACTTTCTACATATGATTTGTCGGATTGCACTTTATATACTTCCTGTGAACCGTGTCCCATGTGCCTTGGAGCTGTTTACTGGTCGGGCATAAAAAAAGTTGTCTATTCAAACGACCGTACTGATGCTGAACTTGCCGGGTTTAGCGACAAAATGATCTATGATGAACTGGCGCTTGATCCTGGCAAAAGGAAAATTTCTTTTATCAGATTAGAGGATTCAGCCGGAGAGGAGATATTCAGAAAATGGGATGAATATGAAGGGAAGACACCGTATTAATTATGGCGGGGGCAAAAAAACTTACAGAAGATTTTTTCTTACGTGATGTACTTTGCGTAGCTCCCGATCTGATCGGAAAAATAATTGTGATAAGGTCGGAAGTGAATATACTGGAACGATACATGATTACTGAAACGGAGGCTTACCGGGGTATGGAAGATGAAGCCTGTCATGCAAGCAGGGGACGAACTCCCAGGACTGAAGTAATGTATATGAGAGGCGGCAGGATCTACGTTTACCTGATATATGGCATATACTGGATGCTAAACTTTGTTACTGGTGAAGAGGATGATCCCCAGGCTGTCCTCATACGTGGAATAGATGGATTTTACGGTCCCGGCAGATTGAGCAAGGCTTTGTGTATTGATAAATCATTCTATGGTGAGGATCTGACTGTTTCACAGCGTATCTGGGTGGAAGATGAAGGTTTAAGGCCTGCCTTTAGCTGTCACAGGCGGATAGGAATAGACTATGCAGGAAAAATCTGGCAAGATAAACAATGGAGGTATTCTGTCTGTTTGTAATTTTTCCTGAAAATTATTATAATGTGATCTTAGCTGATCACATCAGTATTGGATTGAAATTTATATAAGTTATATTGTTGATTGATAATTGTTTGAATTAAATATGGTGTTAAAGTGAATAATGGTTAAGCTCGTTAACTGAATTTTTACGTTCTTTGCTTTTTCATCAAACAGAAATAAAAAATAAGATGGATCCAGTTCTTAGTACTTATCGTCGCTGGAATAATATTGCCGGATGGTTTGTGTTCGTTTTTTCCGCAGCGGTTTATATTATTACAGTTGAACCAACGATCAGCTTCTGGGATTGTGGTGAGTTTATTCTTTCAGCATTCAGGCTTCAGGTTGGGCATCCTCCCGGTGCTCCCCTGTTTCTTATGATCGGCAGGATAGCTACACTTTTCGCAGGTGGCGACGGATCAAAAGTTGCTTTGATGATAAATTTGTTGTCATGTATTTGTAGCGCTTTTGCAATTATGTTCCTTTTCTGGACAATAACGCATCTTGTGAGACACATCTTTACTGCCACAACACCTTTTGAAACAAAGCATATTTTCCCTGTTATAGGTAGCGGTCTGATAGGTTCGTTGGCTTATACTTTCACTGATACTTTCTGGTTTTCAGCTGTTGAGGGAGAGCTTTATGCAATGTCTTCTCTTATGCTTGGGCTTGTTTTCTGGGCAATGCTCAAGTGGGAAGAAGAAGCTGAAAAACCTTCCTCAGGCCGATGGTTAGTACTGATTGCATATATTATGGGCCTGGGACTGGGTGTTCATCGCCTTAACCTGCTTGTACTGCCTGTTCTGGTGTTTGTTTTCTATTTCAAGAAATATGAAGTTACCGGAAAGGGAATGCTGAAAGCACTTGGGGTAGCAATTCTGTTACTTGGGTTTTTTGTGTTTATGCTGATACCCGGTGTCCCGAAAATAGCAGGCTGGTTTGAATTGTTATTTGTCAATGTTTTCGGGTTGCCTTATAATACAGGACTTCTTGTTTTTGTTATCAGTGTTATTGCAGGGCTCGTTTTCGGCATCAGATATTCATTGAAAAAACAAAAACTCCTGCTTAATTATGTAATGACCTGCCTTGCAGTTATCATGATAGGTCATTCTTCCTACGCGATGATAGTGATACGTTCGTCAGCAAGGCCTCCGATGAACCAGAACAATCCATCCGACATCTTTTCTCTTGCGTATTATATTAACATGGAGCAATACGGAAGTTCTCCGAAACTTCATGGTAATTACTATAGTGCTCCGGCTACGCAGATGTATAAAGTTGTAGCGGGTTATAATAAAGTTGACGGTAAATATAAACCTTACTACAGGCCGGAATACAAATATGACAATGAGTTTGAGACATTTTTCCCCCGTATGTATAGTCCTGCTTCAGAGCATGAAGCGGATTACATACACTGGGGCAAGGTGACCGGACGCAAAATTACTGTAACTACCGGAGCAGGAAGGCAGACAGTAACCTGTCCCACATTCAGAGAGAATCTTCGTTTCTTTTTCAGGTATCAGGCCGGATTCATGTATTTCCGGTATTTCATGTGGAATTTCGCAGGCCGCCAGAATGACGTACAGGGTAACGGAAATAAGATACATGGGAACTGGATCAGCGGGATAAAATTCATTGATGATGCAAGACTCGGGCCCCAGGATGATCTGCCTTCTGATCTTAAGAACAACCCCGGGACTAACAAATATTATTTTTTACCCCTGTTGATTGGTATTGCTGGCATTTTCTGGCAATACAAAAAGGACAGAAATGGGCTGATAATAATTTTTTCATTTTTTATAATGACTGGTCTTGCTATAATCTTATACCTTAACCAGTATCCTGACCAGCCACGTGAACGCGATTATGCCTATGCGGGTTCGTTTTATGCTTTTGCAATATGGATAGGACTTGGTTTTATGTACCTGTATGAAAAGCTGGGAGAGTTCATGAGTGCAAAACTATCTGCAATTCTTACCTTTATCCTGCTGCTGGTTGCGGCTCCCTTGTTACTGGCTTTGGAAAACTGGGATGATCATAACAGATCAGGTCGTTATACTGCAAGAGATATTGGAGCTAATTATCTTGAATCCTGCTCTCCAAACAGTATACTTTTCACCTATGGAGATAATGACTCTTTCCCTGTGTGGTGTGTTCAGGATGTTGAACAGCTTCGTACAGATGTAAGGGTAGCAAACCTGAGCTATATCCAGGCAGGATGGTATATAGATATGATGAGGCAGAAAGCTTTTGAATCGGATCCATTGCCGTTTTCTCTACCTTCGGAAAAATATCTGGAAGGAGTAAGAACCCAGCTCCCTGTTGACCTCAATAATAGTAAAGCGGCTAACATCAAGGATTTAGTCCAGTTTGCAGGCCGCGATGACAGGCAATTCATGACTCATGTTGGTGGAGGGGAATATCTTAACTATCTGCCAACTGGTAAATTCCTTATTGATGTTGATACATCAAAGGTACTTGCTAATGGAACTGTTAAGGAGTATTTCAAAGACAAAATAGTTTCACCGATGATCTGGGAATATAATGATGATTATGCCTTTAAGGGGGATCTGGCAATAATGGACCTTCTGGCTTCCAATGACTGGGATAGGCCTGTTTATATGGCAACAACGGTACCATCAAGTCAGTATAAGGGGCTTGATAAATTCTTTGTTCAGGAGGGTATGGCATACAGGATCGTTCCGTTGAAAATCGAAAAAACGGATAACAGCGACTATGGAATTATCGATCCTCATATCATGTATGATAATATGATGAACAAATTCAAATGGGGGAATGCCGATGATCCATCAGTCTATCTTGATGAGACTAACCGCAGAATGTTCAGTAATTACAGAAGGATATTCGGGAATCTTGGCAAAACATTGCTTGCAGAAGGTGACACTCTTAAGGCTCTCGAAACAGTGAGGAAAGGGAGAGAGATAGTGCCATCCGGGAAATTGCCAGATGATTACTATTCCATCGGATTTGCAGAAGTACTTCTTAATGCCGGTCAAACAGAAGAAGGAGAAAAACTGATTGGGGAGATTGTGAATTATGCAAAGGAATACCTGGATTATGCAGTGAGCCTCGATCCCGGTGACCGTTTTGGTCTTGAATATCCTAATGGCATAAATATGCAGACAATGCTGGATATTTACAATCTCTCAATCTCTTTGAAAATGGATTCTCTTACTACTGTTATTGAACCAATGATAGGTAATTATTACAGCCGGCTCTATTCGCCTCAGCAGTAATTTTATGAGGAGTTTCAGTCCCTGGTTGCTTCTAAAGCTATTTTACCCGAAGGCTGTTTTCAGGATTGATACATCTGAAAAAATCCTGTATCTTACATTTGATGATGGGCCGGACCCTGTTTCAACTACCTTGATCCTGGACATGCTGGAGCAAAAGGGAGCAAAGGCAATCTTTTTCTGCAGTGGCAGAAAAGCTGAGATGTATCCCGAATTAATTAAAATGATTAAACAACATGGACATATTGTTGGCAATCATTGTTATAATCATTTAAATGGCTTAAAAACCCCGACCAACAAGTATTGTGAGGATGCAGATCGGGCTGCCGGATTAACTTCGGATAAGATATTCAGGCCGCCCTATGGGCGAATGAAATTAAGTCAGTACAGACTCTTAAGTAGAAAATACAGGGTATTCATGTGGGATCTTATGTCATATGATTATGACCAGAAATTTGGGGCAAAAAGAACGCTTGACTTTCTTAAAGCTAAGATACGTCCAGGATCCGTAATTGTTTTTCATGATAAAAAATCATCATCTGCCCTGATGATTTTAACAGATTTTCTTGAATTCTGTAAAGTTGCGGGATACAGATTCAAAATACCTTATTCCCTATAAATTATTTGCTGATTTTATCAGTCTTTATTCGGATTGATATATTACTTTTGAAAAGACTTAATCATTTTGTCAGATGAATATTTTAATCCTTGGAAGCGGAGGGAGAGAGCATGCTCTTGCATGGAAATTGGCGCAGAGCAGTAAAGTAGGCCGGATCTTTATCGGGCCGGGTAATGCCGGTACTGCAACCGCAGGTACTAATCTGCCTCTTGATCCCGGGGATTTTGAAGGAATAAAAAAAGCAGTTCTTGACAATAACGTAAAAATGCTTGTTGTTGGACCTGAAGCTCCGCTTGTGGCTGGTATTAGTGATTTTTTTTCGGAAGATTATCAATTAAAAAATATCCCTGTGATTGGACCGAACCAATCAGCAGCAAGACTTGAGGGAAGCAAGGATTTTGCCAAAGGATTTCTTAAACGTCACCAGATCCCAACAGCTTCATATAAAAGCTTTGACAGCTCGAACGTGAATGAAGTGCCTGCTTTTCTCAAAACTCTTGAACCACCCTATGTAATAAAAGCAGATGGATTAGCCGCAGGGAAAGGAGTTATAATCATCAATGATCAGGATGAAGCATTAAGCGAAGTAATCGCCATGCTTGAAGGCAAATTCGGTGATGCAGGCAGAAGGGTAGTTATTGAGCAGTTTCTGAGTGGAATTGAATTATCAGTGTTCATCATAACAGATGGGATTTCATATAAGATTCTTCCGGAAGCAAAAGATTACAAGAGAATTGGGAATGGAGACACAGGGTTGAATACCGGAGGAATGGGAGCTGTTTCACCTGTCCCTTTTGCTGATTCTGAGTTTATGCAAAAGGTCAGGGAAAGAATAATTGAACCTACGATTACGGGATTGTCAAAAGAAGATATTGTTTATAAGGGTTTTATTTTCTTCGGTCTGATCAGCGTGAAAGGAGATCCTTATGTTATTGAATATAATGTCAGGCTCGGGGATCCGGAATCGGAAGTAATTATTCCCAGGATCAAATCCGATATATTTGACCTTCTTGAAGGAGTTGCTGAAGGTAATTTGTCTGAACGCGATTTGAAAATATCCGACGATTTCGTAACAACAGTAATGCTTGTGTCGGGAGGGTATCCCGGAAGTTATGAAAAAGGACAGGAAATACGAGGGCTTGACAAGGCCGACGGGTGTGTTGTTTTTCATGCTGGCACTAAGTTCTCAAATGCTAAAGTAGTTACATCAGGAGGGAGGGTGCTTGCTGTTACAGCTCGTGGAGCAACGATGGAAGACGCATTGAGGGAGTCATATAAAAATGCAAAATCAATTTCATTCGAAAAAATATATTACCGGACGGATATAGGATTTGATTTGTAGTTAAAATGCTTTTGAGAATTTTCAAGGGAACGGATCCCGGAGTTATGCTATTGATTATTATAACTCTTGGATTATTGTGGATTGGTGCCTTCACGAATCCGCAATCAGCAGGACCTTTCATTTACGAAACTGCTCCCATGCCTTTATACAGCCTGGTTAAGTATTTTTTGGCAGGTAATCATATAGCAGGAACAATTTTTACTTTAGTGCTTGTATTCGTTATACTGTTTCTGATATCAGGATTCAATACGGCTGTATTCTTTATTAATGAGAGAACTTTTCTACCGGTAATACTTTATCTGCTTTTAACTGCTGTTTTCCCTTTCAACCAGAAACTGAATCCTGTTCTTCCGGCTGCAATATTTCTTATACTTGCAATGATGAGGATCATGGGTGCTTACAGAAAGCAAGGTATCGCTTACAATTTTTTTGATGCCGGCATTCTGATAAGCATCGGAAGCCTGTTCTATGCTAATCTGATCTGGTTCGTTATATTGCTCTTTGTGGGGATCGTAATGCTGAGGACTGTTAATTTCAGTGAGATAGCACTTTCTTTACTGGGCCTGATTACACCATTTATTGTTGTTGCAGGTTTTTTTTATGTTATGGACAGAGATCTGGGACTTCTTCTGTCAGATTTCACTGATAACCTTTTCACAGATAACTCAGTTTATAAATTTGACAGGATTACCGTCGTTGTTTTAATATATGTCGCCCTTATATTACTTATAAGCCTGGGTTTCCTTTCGAATCAGCTGAATGCAAAGAAAGTAAAAGCCCGTAAAACATATTTTTTGCTTTTCTGGGCATTCGGAATCTCTCTTGTTCTGTATTTTTTACTGCCGTCAGTATCAATTGAGATGATGTGGTTAACAGGAATACCTTCCTGTTATTTTATGGCTCATTATTTTGTATTTGTGAAAAGAAAATTATTGCCTGAGATTTTTTTTACAGGATTGTTTGTCATGATATTGCTTGTACAAATATTGAATATTTTCTGAGGGGCTATACTATTTTACCATTGAAACAACACCAATCCCAGATCCCTGGTTTCCTTCATTGAAATCATAATTAAGAGTATATATCCCGCTTTTATTGCAGATAAAATCAACAAAAGGATAAACTTTTTTGGTACTCTCGTCAAAAGATGAAAGGACAACCTTATTTGATTCATCCTTTATTGTCAGGATAAGCTGCCCTTCTGAATCATCTGAATTGCACATTGAGAACCTGTATTTTGTATTTTTCCAAAGAGATATTTGTGCTTTATAACGCATTTCCCCGGGTGAAGATCCTTTCCCTAGCTGAACCCTGAAGTCCTTGAGATATCTGGTGTTGGAACCTGCGCTCATAACACAATTACTGACAAGCGGGTCTGATGATTGAGCTTTTGTAAGAACACCGGTTGCCAGGATTAGCAGAGTAATGAGTAAATATTTTTTCATACTAATTTTTTGTAATTAGTTTATCCCGTATTTCTTTTGTGATTTGGATAATATCAGCAAGCTGTTCTTCAGTCATTTCAACTTTACTTGTCTCAGTTTGTGTTATTACAAGGCCTCCGTCCTTCTCAACACTTTCAGGTTCTCCAAGGGTATACGAGATTTTTACGTCACGGTATTTTTCCCTGATCTGCTGGAGATATTCACATAGCCTTTTATATTCATCGTCTCTGTTACAATAGGGATTAGCGAGAAGAATAAGATCATTCAGGATTATCTTCTGTTCTCCTATCCTGTCTTTCAGCATAGGATCGGGATAGTCTTTTACAACCTGTGTTGCCAGATACTGACCTTCGATCCAGACACCAATTATCATAAGTGAAGATAACTGTCCACGGGCATTATCCCGCAGGTATTTATCAATCTGAGTATAGGAGTCTATTGAAAGGAAGAGAAGTGAATCAAGGTTTGATTTATTGAGCGAAAGTCTTTTAATAGTCTTGAAATCAAAAAAATGGCCTACCTTAATTCCTTCAGCCAGTTTTTGTATTGATGAAAGAATATTTATTGATGTTCCGGTTTTTTCATACATATTAAGATACCCCAGGTCAGCACCAAGAATCCCCAGGGAAAGAGCCTTTTTAAAAGCTGTAACCTCTTTGTTCGGATCTATTGAAGATGCCAGATAATCCGGAGAAAAAGGGACTGACATCTTCTGAAGCAGGTAGGCTATCTCTACGGGAGAGGAGATGTTTTTTGCTATTTCTTCTATTGCTTCTGAACTGAGTTTTTCAGACTCCTCCAATGACACTGAATCAGCTTCAGGGAAGATGAATTCAACTGTTTTTTTTGAAGAATTTCTACATGAAAAACAAGAACATGCTATTATAAGAAGAATAAAAATAAATTTTTCTTTCATCAGACAATAGGAATGATTAACACAAAAATAAGAAAATTAAATTTTATTCTTTGAAATAATTTTCTTCGAAGCTTAAATTTTTCAATGAGTTGTACAAATTTAGCCAGCAAATCATAGTAAAGGATCAGGTACCAAAATATATTGCTAAGCAAAACAAGGAGGATATTGAATGTAAATGTATCCATTTTAATTCCGAATATGTATTTTGAAGGGGCATAAAAATGGGTACGAAATCTAAAAAACCCTTTCTTCTGGGGATCAAGATATACCGGATCAGTGTTCTGTACCAGTCTATTATTATGGAACAGGATTTTATTCCTTTCATAGTATTTTGTTACGGTTTCTTCAAGCTTATAATTAAAGTAGTCGTCACGCATCTTGTCAAGGCTATTTTTATTAAGGATATAGAATCTGTCTTTTGCATCACTGGCTTTGATTGAAACCTTACTGAAATGATCATCAACCATGTTGAGATAGCTATAAACAGAGTCTGCCACTACGGGATTAAACTCATATGATGTGAGAGAGTTTGGATATTTGAATGGAGGGAGGTTATAAACCTGTGATATCGTTAAAAGTTCATTCTGTATCAGTTTAAGGTTATTGAACCGCGAAGAGGCATTATTGTTATCTTCTGTCTCAACTGTTTTCGGATTCTTTTGATATTCTTCAAGGGCGGCCTTAAGCGCTTTTTTTAATTCCGGGATTCTGTAGACTTTATTAAAATCAGCTTCACTTATCTTCTTCTGTAATGAATAAAATGTTTCTCCTTCTTTTGTGTATTTTACCTGGCTGAACCTGTTATCCTTGAATTGCGAGACCATAAGAGCTTCGTATGTCCATCTTGTTGGCATCAGTTCAGCTATTACAGGTACTTTTTCAACACTCCCGATCTGGCGGTTCAGTTTGTCAAAAGGGAACATTGCTCCGCTCAGGACCATCATTGGTATTATTGATAGAGGAATTACAATATAGATAGTTATTGCTGAATTCAGGGCTGCTGATATATTAAGGCCAATCATATTCGCTGAAAATGCAGTTGTAAAAAGTGCCAGCCAGTAACGGAGGAACATTCCTTTTATACCAAGAATGTGATTGGCTATAAGCAGGAACAGGGCGCACTGAATAGCTGAAATGATTATCATTATTGAGATCTTCGAAGCCAGGTAGCTTGTTCTGCTCAGATTAAGAAAATGCTCTCTCTTAAGGATCTTCTTGTCGCGGAAGATTTCCTCGGCACTCATTGTAAGTCCCAGAAAAAGAGCAACTATCAGGCTCATGAAAATGTATATCGGCAAGTTTTCATTTTCTGAAAATATATAGATATCTGAATCGGGATCTACAATATATTTGATAATGTACGACAGGATAAAACCAAGGATAGGAGCTTCAAGAAGAGTCAAGCTGACATACTGGTAATTAGCCCATTTGCTTTTTATGTCACGTGTAAAATAAATCAGGAACTGTTTTAACAGATCCGGTCTTTGAAGGTTCTTGTGGGGAGCTTCCTTTACTTCGGCAACTGTAATTGGCGGATGTTTCCTGTTATAAATTTCAGCCCATTCTTCAGGCCTGACTTTTCTTTTGTCTGTATATTTGCCAAATTCATCAACAACACGGCTTTCGATGATGTCAAATATTATCTCCGTGTTTACATTTCCACATGAAGGACATTCACCCTGACTGGCATTAATCTGGTCATCAAGAGTTTTAAAATAAATAACAGCATCGACCGGATTTCCATAAAAAACCATAAAGCCATCCTGGTCGAGGATAGCAATTTTATCGAACATTTTAAAGATCCCGGATGATGGCTGGTGAATAACAGTTATTACAAGTTTTCCTTTTAATGTAAGATCACGAAGCAGATCCATCAGGTTTTCTGAATCCCTTGAAGAAAGTCCTGAGGTTGGCTCATCGAGAAAAAGAACAGAAGGTTCTCTGATTAGCTCCAGGGCAATATTAAGTCTTTTTCTCTGACCTCCGCTTATCACCTTGTTAAGAGGGCTGCCTACTTTAAAATCCCTCTTCTCATAAAGCCCCAGATTCAATAATGTCTGATCAACAAGAGAAGTTATCTCCTGCTTATTTTTATCGTTAAAGCATTGACAGGCAGCGTAATACAAATTTTCAAATACTGTCAGATCCTCAATCAGAAGATCATCCTGAGGGACATAGCCCAGTACTCCTTCAAGCTCAGATGAGTTTTTGTTAACATCAAGCCCGTTTATTCGGATTGAGCCGTCTGAAGGTTTCAGTATTCCGCTTAAAAGGTTTAAAAGTGTTGTCTTACCTGAACCACTGGCTCCCATAATTCCCATAAGCTTACCTTCGTCGATCGAAAAACTAATGTCATTTATGGCGCGATGTCCTTCGATAAAATTGTAAGAAAGATTTTCAACAACTAAGGAAAGTTTATGTATTATTATTTCTGAAAGGAAACAGGCGCTGATGTCGCTGTAATATATTGAAAGGCCTTGAGCTGATTTTACTGACCCGCCTTTTGCAAAGGTGTAAACCAGTCCGGAGCTTATTGGCAGGCCATTGAGATAAAGCTGTTCTTCCGACAGATATTTTAGGAAGTAAAGGTTCACACTGGCAATCCGGAGTACGAAAATGTTAATATTCTGATATCCTGCCAATATTTTTTTAAATGATTCACATCTCTCATTCTCAGGGTTAAGGACCATGATTGAAGGATTATTAACTTCTGATGGATGAGAGGATTTAACAAACTGTTCTATTGCAGTTAATTCATCAGAGCTTATTTTGAAGACCTCTGCCACAGTATTTATAATGTTCATTCTCTGTGATGTGAATCGGTGATCTGCATTAACAAGTTCATAGAGTCTCACCACGACTATTACTTTTTGTTCGTGGTTAAGAGTATAGTTTATTTTTTTACAGATGCCTAGTATTTTAACAGAGTCTTTAACTGATGGAGGGGCATTTTTTTTGTCCGGATCATTTTGTCCTTCAGGACCTGCGAGCTCATCAAAAAGTTCAAGGTATTCATTTACACTCTCTTTTGATAGCTGTTTCTTGAGAAATCTTAAGACATAATCGCGTTCATAAGAAATCATTCCCCTATCCTGTTTAACGATGAGGGCAAATAATTCCATTAGAGCTTTCAGGATTTCTTCACTCATAAGAAAGCATTGATTTGCTTAAAAACGAAAATACAAAAACTATCTTTTCTTTTTAGAAGAAACTACAAATTTTCTCTGAATCCAGCCGGGAACTATTAATGCACCTATTATAAGATATGGATAATAGCTGATTATTCTCCATATTATTGCTATGGCGAGAGCAATACCCATTGCAAATTCCGGATCAGCAGGAATAGCATCGGTAATATAACGGCCCAAAATAACTTCGGCAAAACCACTTCCTCCAGGAGTTGGACTTATTATCATCATTATCCATGTTACAAGTTGTCTTGCAAAAATCAGGAAATGGTCACGAACGGCAAAAAATGCTACAAGTATTGCATTTACAACCCAATATCTTGATGTCCACGATAGAAATGTTGCAGTCAATGCTTTAATCCAGAACATAAAGGGTTTGCTTTTCAGTTCATGTGAACTCTGAACTATGTCATCACCTGCTTTTTCGGCAGATGTTTTCCACCTTCTTAGTATTGGCAGCTTGAAAATAGAGATTATGATCTTTCTGATCTTATCCGGGTTGATAAAAAGTCCATAACCAACCAGGAGCACCCAGGCTAAAATTATTATATATCCTATTATTGAAACTACCAGAAGGTTATTAAAAATAGCTGCTCCGGTACCCTGAAGAGAAGTTGTGAAAAGCATTTCTTTTCCGACAATGAGTAAGAGGAGGGGACCCATTATTACAAAATAAAGTTCATCAAGGAATGAAGTTGCCAACACAATTGAAGTGCTTCTTCCTACAGTTATCCCCTCTTTATGGATAAAAATAACGGCTAATGCTGTTCCCCCGACTGTTGAAGGAGTTATGGCAGAGGTAAATTCCCAGAGCATAATAACCCGGAAAGCCTGCTTCCATTTAAGATCGTTTTCAGACAGTATCCTTATCCTGATCATATATCCAAGATCCCTTCCGATCATACAGCACCAGGCCACTGCCAGCCAGAAAACAGATTTCCAGCTGAACTGAAGTTTTTTTATTACATCCGTATCTATTTCCTTGATAATGAACCATAATATGACAATCAGACCGATCAGGACAGGCAAGATTATCCTGGCAGGTTTTAATCTGCTTACCATCTCATAGTTGGAATCTTCAGTCATTGTTTTCCTGATAGAGAGATGTAATAGGTGAGTTCCGGATTACTTTTTTCTGCAGCTTTTCTTCCAGAGAATGGTTTTTATCATCGTAAACGAACATTATATATGGTTTCTTAATTCTCCTCATAGAGATGAACATTTCAATTCCCTGGTGCCACTCTATTATATCATCGTTGGTGCCAAAAGCAACGAGCAGAAGAGTTTTGATTTTTTGAGACTGGAACATTGGTGAATTGACCATTTATTCTTCAGGCTGCATGCACCAAAGGTCTTTAAGACAATCTCGAGAATTCTTTTAATTAAGTGTTTCATAGACAGAAGAATAATAAGGACTGGCAAAAAACAGTGCCAAATATACTTTTTTTTCTGAAAGCATGGGGTACCTTTCGTTTAAAAAAAGGGCGTTGAATTTCAACGCCCCGGATACTAAAAAATCAGGTCTATTACAAACTATAATATTTATTATTGTTTATCATAGACCATTGTTGTTTTCATCTCACCACCACCACCAAAGCCCGGCCTGACAGATTCGATGCTAAGGGATTTCCCGTCAGCACTCAATTTCCA